>Ga0209363_1000874_pt1 | contig 13199 bp, 12 predicted proteins | sample WorMetexBAHAMAS3_FD_187385 | JGI IMG/M metagenome (GOLD analysis project Ga0209363, IMG submission 187385) | Marine gutless worms symbiont microbial communities from Max Planck institute for Marine Microbiology, Germany - Inanidrilus exumae... | ecosystem: Host-associated > Annelida > Digestive... | reverse complement strand
ATTATTATTAAATATCACAACTATATGTTAGAATTAGAACTGAAGTATATGAAGCTTTCAAAAAAAGCTAAGGCTGAGGCTAAGGCACAATGAATTCAGCAGTAAGCAAGCAGTAACAATCAGGCACTTAATGTTGCCACATGGAATGATTTCTGACCCTAACCGCAGTAACATTAGCAAAAGCACAAAATAAACACTCAATATCAGCCATTTCTCAGCAACTGGATGCACTACTAATCACAGTAATCAACAAACAGTGGTGATGACGTTCCAAACATAAGATATGAAACTCAGAAAATGAGGAAATTAACACCACAAATCCACTGTTGAGAAAGTTCATCAAAACTTGTCGCAGTAAATGGCCAACATAGACATACAGTGTCAAAAGATTTACCTGTACAAATTAAATTCAACACCGAATCTAATCAAATTATCAAAATACGCACATTATATATATCATGTACAGAACAACAACTATTTCCAGTTTGCAGACTTGACTTCTCTGTACAAAACGAGAGCATTTCAACTGAACATCGTCCATCAGTCATTATTTGTTTCTCTCCATATACCTGCCGGTCAGCTGTCTCACCACGCCACTACTGACAATGAGTCACAGTCACCCATCTATTAATCACCTGTACACCTCATGTAAGCGACAGAATTACCAGAAATAATCGGAATATTCCCGCTGGGAATATTCTGGGAATGTTCATCGGGAATGTTCACTAACAGGTGAGCAACACGTGTTACACATCAGTGACTGTCCACAAGTCACTGACGTTATGGCAAGACGGTGGGCTGGGAATGTCAAACCACTGCACACCATCAGTTACCGACGTCGTACCGTGAAACCTCAGTTGACAGTGATGTCATCAGCGACCAACAACCACTGTCACACTGTGACGTCATCAACAGCCAGTGTCACACTGTGACGTCATCAACAACCAATGTCACACTGTGACGTCATCAACAGCCAGTGTCACACTGTTCAGTTCTGACTTCACACCAAGCAGGGCAGCTGCTCTGTCTGCCGAGTCAAGCATCCGGTCAATCGCCTGTGCATCGGACACGCCGAGCAGATTCTGCAGCAGGTCTGAACGTTCCACATCACCCGAAGCATCACTGGCGACACCGGGCACGGCGACCTCAGTGCCGACCTTCTGTGTGGCCGGCTGTCAAGCACACAAGTCACATTCAACTGAAAGTGTCAGATAATCAATCAATCAAACCACATCACAGACATTTCTCCTACTCATCCTAGTCAATCTCTGACTCATGTCTTCCTGTACCGATCATGTCATCATACTCCGTTGATTTACCACTCTCATCATCCATAAATCCCCCCACCTTCTCGTTTCCTGCTTAAAACCTGCCTGCATCACACCTGTATAAACCTGTTTCCCAGCATACCTTCTTTCTGTCTCAGGACTGCCTCCACACCTGGTAGCAAATCATTCTTGTTTTTAGATTCTAGCTTTCGCTTTATTTTGACTCCGGCACAATATAAATTGTTTACTTACTTACTTATTTACTTATGTCCTTAGTCATTTACTCCCTTGATAATAGGCCCGTTCCATTGCCAGCATTAAATAAACATTTATATTGTTCAAGCACATTTATTCATTTATAATTTATCATCTATCTGTGCCAGAGTAAGCTATAGGCCAAAATAATATATATGCCGTATGACAGGTTAAATACAGAGCTTTCTTTGCATTCACCAGCCCACAAATAGAATAGCAGTTCACAGTTAGACTTTATAGTACCTATAAAATCTAAATTAATGGCACAGGGGACACACGCTATAAACAAGCAACAATAAACTTGTTACATGACTCTTCTTTGGGACCACCCAGAGGTGATTTAGGACCACCTAGGTAACTCAAGACCACCCAAGAAAGCCAGGAACACCCAGGTAAGCCAGAACAACTCGGGTGAGCCAGGACACTCTGCTAAGATAGAACCACCCAGGTCAGGATCTTCCTTCATAAATGCACACTTCTCAAATGCTTATCAAACACTTCCTTACACGTTCATTTTGGCCTGCCTTCCTCTAGATTTAACACTCTCCACTGGCACGCATGACTGAGTTGAGGTTTTATGTCCCACTCGACACTAAACAGGTCATTTCAGAGACGTTCTTCCCAAGACAATCTCTTGACTCAGTACTGAAGAAATTAAATCCAACACAACAAAAGCAAGCAACACAGGAATAAAGTGATCTACACAAACATAAAAACACAGAATGCTAACCCTAAACAAACACACAAAAACGAAATCTTAAAACCTAAACCAACACGCAAATTTAAGAACTGTTCACATGTGTGCGCATGTATCACTGTGCACAACTCTTGTACACGATACAGCACAGAACAGTTCTGATCATTTTCCCTCCTAACCTCCAGACAATCATCATAGCTCAGACACTGTCTATTGGACGGAGAGTATGCTTCCGAATATGACAATAACACCAACAAAAAGTTCAGCTTATCTACCGGCAAGCTGGTATCTGTTGCGCTGCCATGCTGCACTGGCACCGACTGGATCAGATCTGGCATCGCTGGCTTCACCACGAGGTTTAGCCCTCTGTCATCTGCAACACCAGTACACAACAACTATTACTCTATAGCAGTAAACAGGGTTACACCTGCATTGGACACTTATGTTTCATGGCCCATGAACATTTCAGACTGTATCAGACAATATTTATCTAATAATTATAATTCTGCTTAATTGCTGCAGTTGCACTTTAGTCGTTTACAATTTCAGAAGAACTTGAATATAGATTGATTGACTGAGTTGTGGTTTCACGTCCCACCCGACACAAAACAGGTCATTTCAGAGACGTTCTTCCCAGCCAATCTCTTCACTTAGCACTGAAAAATGGAAAAAACACAACAAAAGCAAACACGCATCCGTAACTAAACATACTACGACATAAAATTAACCCAGAAAACTAAAGCCAGGTTTGGTCGCCTCCTATGACCTCCAGCCTGGAAATGGAGAGGGCCTATTCAGGTTTTGGCGCTTCATAAATTTGTCACTTACTTACTTAGACACTTACCCACTTACTTACAGCCCCAGGACCCACACGGGGCGAACTGAATATTAAAGAATTTTGTAATGAATTAACAGTACACACTGTATAGACAATTTAATAACTGATCATGTAATGGATACAAAAATATATGCATACTAGAAAGTGGGACAAGCCCAACGTGTAGTCTGCCCGGCATGCGCAGACGTGACTGAGCATTTCTTACTTACCTACAGACTGGCTATGCTATTGCCACCTAGCAAATGACCTATAAAAACCAGCGCACAACATAATTTAGCCTACAAGTACTCACTGCCCATGCAAATGAGCCACATGATCTCAGAGGTTACTTGACCAAAGTTCACCAAATTTGTAGCCATGGTAATTTTTTTATTGATGGTGTTAACAAAACAATCCATGTTGCAATCAATCCACCAGTTGTCAAATAATGGGCGACAGTTAAAAAAAGCAGGTAACATTGGTAAAACATAAGCCTGCCGGCGGCATTGCGATGCCAGACGGGCTAATTATACAGAAAATTAACAACTTAACAAAAAAGTTAGCCTAATAAAGTCAACCCAATTCATATATAAGAACACAGCGCGCTGTATACAATACAGTAGCGAAGAAATGATAAGATGATAAAAACTCACTGTTATTTGGCAGACTGTCAGCATCACTGTCACTCTGAGCATCACCAACATCAGCAACCATACCGACGACACTGCTACCGTGACCGTCGTGTTTCCGGCGGTGCCGCATCATGCTGTGCTTCAGTGTGAAACGAGCGTGACAGATGCTGCATTCAAACGGCCGCTCACCTGAAAGACGGACATACCGTTTCAGCAGCATTGGCGTCGGTAAAGTATAGTAAACAGCATATTTGTATAGTGCCTAAAATGGGTGCTATACTCATAACTAAAGCTCTCAGGTATGGCACATGTTAACAAGTAATCACACAGTTTACCTGCCAACCACACGTTTGTCTACAAATGGAATGAGCCATCCTGCCTTTACGCCCCAGCCGCACAGCATCACCGCAATTTGGCTGGTACTCATTTCCCATCCCGCTGAGGGTAGGAGGCTGAGTTGGCCTGGGTGTCGGGTTACATACTGTGGTGATATGCCCACCCAAAGATGGTCACGCATCCCAGTACTAACCAGGCTTAACATAGAGTAACTTGGTTGATATGATCAACGCCATTACTGCTACTCCAACCTGCAACACACTTGGTATTATTCAGTTACTCAAGGGTTGATAGTGATTAACAAGTTTTAATCAATAACTCAACGTTTGAATGTTTTTAACTGCTCATTAATCAACTATAAATAAATTAGCTCCGTGTGGGAATGGTAGTCGACTTTTCACAATTGATGTTTCTGCCCATTTCAAGTGACACCAAAACTAGGACAAATATAAAAAAATCCAGCCCGATCAAATTTAGATATGGTGCCCTAGTTTAAGAATCAGTGGTCAGTTACCAGCTACCATTGTAAATGGCACAGGAAACAGCTTTTGAAAATGGAAACATTTCCAACTGTCAAAGACACGTGACCATCACGTGACCATGACCTTGGATTGGGTCATACTGCACACAGCATACCATTGTGCATCACTCATCAACCTCTACCTACATACCAAATTTCGCTAAAATTAAAGAAACGTTTTGTGAATGGGTGGACGTACGTACGGACGGACAGATGGACGTACATTTGAGACCCACTTTATTAGGTCGACTCAGACGAGTGGACCTAAAAATGTCCTCGATAAAGGATCGAGGTCAGACCGACTGCGTTACTGTGTTTCCATGCCTATATGTGCTGGACATGGACCTTTGACCACTGACCTTGACCTATGACCTTGACTCTCAATTCAGGCGACCAGCTATGGTCATGACATACGCACACACACACACACACACAAACTGTAGTTCAAAGGTCGGTCGGTTCTAGAGTGGAAACAGACAAATGGATAGACAGTTGCTCAATCAATCAATCAATCAATGATTATAATGGTATAGCAGCTGACATGCTGGATTAGTTACAGTGAACATGACATTAACAAGATATAGCTACACAATAGCTAAAAAACCAATAAAACTTTTTTTACAGCTGCATGTATGTGTTTAGGCAATATAGTACTATACTGATTGTTTTACTTTCCCGTCTAACTGAATGATTACTCGTTTAAATAATTGTTAAAAATCGCCGCCCTAGTTTAAACACATGAGATGGTGATATTACAGTATTAGCTAAAACAAAAGGAAACAACTATGACATCTGCACAATGACATGCTGTGGTGAAGTTACCCGTGTGGGAGCGCATGTGACGGCGCAAGTCCTGCAGTGACCAGAACCGCTTGGGACACAGCGAACAGAACACCTTGCGCTGGGCATAGTCCGACTCCAGGCGGATGTCCAGTTCCACTCCATCACGAACCCTCCGCACCGTGGTCGGAGCCGCCGAGCTCCTGCTGCCAAGTGCTTCTTCTACAACTCTGTCCACAAAGTTGGCAAAGTCTTCGAGGTCGGTGCCGACGCGGTTCTTGTCACGGAGCAGGGTCCAGTCGGCGGCGTGAGCTGCTGTCTTGTGTTGAAGACTCGTCAGCCGAGAATCAAACGAGGCATCACACAGGTAGCACTTGAACGGAAGGTCGACTCCGTGCTCCTTGAGATGACGCAGCAGCGTCTTTCGACAGTCGAAGACCAGCGAACACTGCCAGCACTCGGTGATGCGATCCACATTGTAGTTGTCTCTCTCTGGGTTCATGTGTGACAGAAGTGACTCAGAACTCCACGTGTCGGTCGGCTGCTGCGAGGCAGACTCTACCATTGTCGGCATCGACGATGCATTCTCCGCAGAACTTGACTTGACCACCAACCTCACTGCTGCCTCCACCGCTGCATCCGCAATCGTCTTTTCCAGACTCTCATCATCAATGCTGTCAACGTCGTTCTCGTCTTCAGACTCTTCCTGCCTCCCACAATAGGCAAAAGCAACGAAACATTAAATACTGGCTAAGTTGACCACATATTCCCTGCTTTGACACTTTCATCTAGCCATAAATTACTGCACAATGTTTACTGTTCTTGTGAGTTATCAGTACACACGGTGGTGCAGAAAACCTCTGTTTAATAGTGACCTTTATGCTTCTGCCTGTAACTTTGTCATTTGACAAAGTTACAGGCAGAAGCATAAAGGTCACTTTGATCAATTTTCAATTTTTTCATTGTCAGACTTGGACAGTAAATTTCTCATAAAGTCACCACATACGTTAAATATGTTGCTACACTACCTTGTGAAATATCTGACATACAGTAGCCAATGGATCAGTGTTAAAGGTAAAGGTAAAGGTCGGATTCTTCTATAGCGCTACTTACGCGGCGATGCCGCGACCAGCCGCGCTGTACAATCGCAGGAAGTGGCAGTTGATTGGCAAGAGCCAATGGTGCGACAGCGCAATGCTGCAGCTACAACACGTACACACCACCGCCCCAATCAACCACACCAGGCCTTCACCCCGTAAGCATTCACCAGATGGCGACGCCAGTGCAAGGAAGCAAACATCCGATTAGAGCTTACTACTCAGCTTTCAACCTCAGAAGGATGAAAGGCTGAGTCGACCTGGGTGGCTGGTTACATACCGAAATAAAGTGCCACCTCCGGGAGTAGAACCCGGACACGTCACCCATCCCAGTACGAACCGGGCTTGACGTAGAGTAACTTAACTTCGTTGATGCGACCAACGCCGTTACCACTACGCCACGCCGCCAACCTGTGCCGTTCTGCGCCACCCTATATGAATTAACAAGCAGAACAGACCTTCATAGCATCTGAAATGACTAATCTCAGCATATGCAATGCACAAATTCACGGGAAGCAAAGACACAAGTTTTCAGACATGGTCGGAGGACTAGCACTGTCTGTCTTGAAACGCAGTCTATAAAATGTAAGCTAACGGTTCAAGGAAATGATCAATAAATTTGCAAATTTTATTTTATTTTGATTAAACACTTTTCTTCAGACAGTGCCAATAAACAAAATGGTTTTGAATAAGGTGTGGTGTACAGCAAGTGGCATCTACCTCAAGGTCCTGAGTGCCATCTGAGTCGGCATTGTCACCTTCACTGCGGCTCAGTTGAACGCAGCTGTTACTGTCGCCGACGGCTGATGCGAGCTGAGTCAACGTTGCATGCAGCTCGTCATGAGACATGCTGGGAATGCGTGCCAACAGTCCATCTGGCAGGTCACGGTCACTATGTTTCAGCCGATAATGCTTCACCAGCTTGCCTGTTACCATTCAACCATCACAAACAACATCCTCTCAATGCACTGCTAACAAGTATGTTGTTCCTCCTTACTGTCAGGCCGAAATATACGCTGGCCACACTGAATGCTGTCCCCTGGTGAAACACGGTGAGTATGCCAATGGGGTGGACGGACGGACGGATGCCAGACCATTACATTATGCCTTCCACTATACTCCTGTACCATTCTTAGGTCACTGAGTCCATAGAAGGATACACCACAAAGTCGGTGATGCATGTAATTGTGACATGCATACTGACTGGCACATACCGTATATACTCGCGTACAAGCCCATACCTTTTGGCTCAATTTTGACGTTCAAGTTGTGGGGGTCGGCTTATACGCGGGTCATGCCACACAGCCAGAGTCGACAGTCAGCATGACAGCTATCTGTCAGTGACACTCACTGTGTGTGTGCCGCACACGGCGTGGACCATCAGTAGGTCACCAGGGCTACGTGGATGCGTGGGGGAGGAGGAGGAGAGCACGTCGGCGGGGTTCTGAATGACCACCGTGCTGCTGCTGCTGCATAGCCAGCCATTGTAACTTGACACCATTCCAACACTCCAGCCGTGCAAAGCCAGTGATCGTAAGATCGAAGACGACGAAGACAGCACCCATCTCACAGACTCACAGACAATGAAGGTGACGACGTGTATGACGACTGCGCTGAAATAACACGTGAACAGTTTGCTGCCTTGTTTAGCGCCGACTCCGACGCATCTGACGACTTGGTGGCTTTAAACCTGCGAAGTAACGCTGTTATGTCGGACATAACGTCACGTGATGTAGCTTGCAGTAGGCGTACAACTTCTGCTTACAATAAAATCTGTTATGTGCGATAGCACGCATGTTCCCGTCGTCGTTGTTGTGAACTCGCTGACACTCACGCATTGTCAAGGCCCAGATCTAGGGTACACGTCCGTCGCTGATTGTCGCTACCGGCTTATATGCGGGTCACTAATTATTGCTAGATTTTCAGCCGTGGGAATGGGGGTCGGCTTATATGCGGGACGGCTTATACGCGAGTATATACGGTAGTAATGAAATTCTCAATCTGTGTTTCATAGTGGTTGTCTGATACTCAACATGTACCATTTCTGGTTTTATGCATTCGGTTTACTGATTTTTTGGTCATGAACGTGGCTTGGCTTAGCAGTTAAGTGTTTCAATAAATACACAGGGCAAGCGGCATGAGTACAGAACCACAAATGACAGGTGCAGAAGATGCAAAGACAGAACTGCAAGCAGCATCTGTACCGGATGAGGAGAAGGAGCTGAAGATGCACAGATGACATTTGAACGGTCGATCCATCATCTGACGCGTGGCCGGATCATGCGTGTCCAAGCCGTGTTTGCGTATCATGTGACGCTCACGGTTTGACTTTGTGGAAAAAGTCACGGGACACTGAGGGCATCGGAACGGCTTCTGACCTGCAGTGCACACACGCATGCACACAAAAACTACACAATTGGGCTTATTCACGAATCCGCCATATTGCCGGAAGTTATTACCAAAACGAGGCAATTACTGTAAACAAAGAAGGATGTAGGCCTATTGTAGTGTACTGTTGTGTTCTTGATTAAGCCCATTAGAACACAATTCAATTTATTTGTTCAAGATTCTACTTATGCTCTGATTAACTACGAGTAAGTTGAATTTACTCATACGAGTATAAATACTAGGTAGGCCTACCCGTACTTTAAGCTTTAGCACCAAGTAGTTTTCAAAGGGTGTCCTAGGTCTATATGTAGGGCGTGTAAGTAAACAAGGATTATTTATCCCAGATCTACTTTTACTCGACAAACTGCTAACTTACGCTGCAATATGCAACACCAAGCTAACATGGTTCACACATTCGCTTGGCCTCGAGGCCAAAATTTTGGCCTCGGTCTCTTAACATATGGCCTTGGCCTCGACCTTCTGGTCTCAGCGTTGAGGCAGAAACTGTCTTTAGGCCAAAATTGTGGCCTTGTCTGGCCTCAAGGCCAAAGTTTTTGCTTGCCTGGTCTCAATAACAAAATTTTGGCATTGGCCTCATAACATATAATATCAGCTTTGGCTAAGGCCACGGCCTCCACTTTCTGGCCTCTGCTTCAAGGTAAAACTTTGGCCTCAGTTCAATCTCGAGGTCTAACGTTTGGCCTCAACCTTGGCTTCGACAATGTAACCTCGAGGCCAAACCGAGGCCAAAGTTTTTGCCTCACGGCGAGGCCAGAAGGTTGAGGCCGAGGCACTAGCCTAGGCTAGTGTTACAAAGCCAGGCCAAAATTTTGGCCTATAGAACTATCTCAATGTGTCTGCATGTCGGCTAAACTACCATTACCACCATCTCAGTTCTAAATGCCTGTTTTCCTTACTTAGCCCTCAGTCCTCTTTCTCCACCACTTCCTGAAAAGTACATGAGTACAACCAAACAAGGCAAACTGTTGTTGCAATTCTTTCACACCCAAAGACATAAGTCGTGCTGTGCGATTTGTTCTCTGAGAGAGGTCACACATTTCCAGGAAGATACAGCTAATGAACTAAGCATTTACAAAAGTACAAACAACCTGCCACTTCCAGCCGGCAGTATTACTTGCTCACGTGAAACAAACTATTCAACAACTTCGACTATAACGTGCCTACAGTGGTTAGTTCATCTGTGAGCCAGAATTCAGAGTAGCAATGCTAAGAAAATAGACAATCATAAAACATCAACATAAAGTGCTCCTGCAGTGTGTCTGCGAGAGCATCACTATCGTGAGTACACTTTAAATAATAACAAGTGTCTAAAGTAATTTGGTAAAAGGCCACATTGCCGTCTTGTCACCCCTCCCCTCCCCCCATGGCCGCAAAAGCATTCATCTACCATGTACGCTGGGCAGGCATATTTGCCTCCAATAGGTATTTTAAAATGGGCTGACATGTCCCGAAAAAGTGCCCCTTTCCAATGGGCATCTGGATTCTCATCTAATACATGGTTTCTTTAACCCAAGAGTCAGCCCCCTAGATGGCATCTCCATCATCACACCCGTGTGCCCACACACAGACCATGCTACATGTGACATTTGTAGCAATCAGCCACATCTACATCTATGCACTGTGTGCATGCGATGTGGCCTAGTAACATCAACAACAATGCTGTAGTTACCTGTGTGTGTGAGAATATGTCTCTTCAGTGAGCTGATCCATGGAAACGCTCGTGGACAGTACGGGCAGCGCAGTTTGTGTGGGGAGTCGGCATAAGAGTTACGCTTCCTCTTCATAACACACAACTCAGGAGACACATCCTTCTCATCCCACTGCCTCGGCGTCGCAACTTCAACACTGCAGTTTGCCTCGGTCTGTTAACAATAACCACCAGACAGACACTCGGCATAATGTCTTGGATCAACAACACTCAACCTCCGGCATAAGTCATGATGACTAAGACCATTATGAAGTGCATTAAAGCTTACAAATACTCTCAAGTTGGTCATCTTAGCTTCACTCATGTTGAGAACACATTTTTAGAAACTAAGATGGGTTGCAGTGTATCTGGAGACACACTGCAATATAGGCTCGAAGAGGTCGTTTCCCACCGGCTTGGCAGCTGTGCGACGCTGCATCAGTAAGCAAATAAGTAAACAAACAGTTATGTCACATTTCGAGTATGCCAGTGACCGGCATATTCAAAATGTGACATAACTGTTTGTTTACTTATTTCCTTACCACATCAGTTTGTTTACTTTTGCATCATGACTCAGCAAGATGTCCACTATGACCGTCAACGATTGCCGAAAATTTGGGTAGGTATCTTTCTTGTATGCAGCATACATCCCCGGGGAAAGACTTTGATCGATTCTAACGGTAAAAATGGTAACAAGACATCCCTGGACCATCGTCTCTGGGATGCCAGTACCAGTAATATCCACAATGACCACTAATGTGTTCAACATCGATCTAATTTTCTAGTATTAAGTGACTAGATGAACCTTGTTTTGGTGGATAATATCTCTTGCAACTGCTTCAGCCGCTGACTGGACATCTTCAGTGGTGGTAGCACCAGTGGACACGGCCGTCGTGTCACTGGTCCTCGTAACAGTCTTTGGAGGTGTCAGAGATGGTGAAAGCAGCGTGCGGAAGTTGTCTGCACTGGCCGCGTCAAGCATGTGTGCAACGGACGACAGCTCGGTGTCATTGCTCGCTGCGCTAACTGCCACAGCCGGTTTTACACCACTCGCTGACCTATTCACAGCAGATGATGCCGTCACGCCATCATCTTCGCCAATGTCAGCGGCACTCTCTCGATTTGGCTCGACAAGGGCATTGGAGTTGAAATCAACGCTGTCAGTAGACTTGCTCTCATTCACCGGCAGTTTACCGGAACAACGATCTTCCGCTGAAATGCTGTCATTAGTCAAGTCTGCAAACTGTACACAGACAACTCAACACTGAACACAAGTAAAAATAAGTGGTCAAATAATTTTAACAAAAGGCAGCATTGCATGTCGTGCCATTACTGACGACTGAATGATCCTATTTGCTGCATACACTGCAACAGACTCCCAATGCTTTTCAAAGGGCCGGACAATCCCCAAAATTGCCCCTTTGTGTAGCAAATCTTGACCCCCATCTAATACGTGGTTCGTGGAAGTCAGCTCCCCAAACTGCATCTTGGTCACTTCAGCCATTTTTGCAGGGCTCACAAACGTGACCAACAGACAGACAGACACACAGACAGACCACGCTACTCCATTTGTAGCAACAGGCTGCATTCAGCTATGGCTGTGATGCAGCTTAAAAATATAACAACAACAAGAACAACAACAACCTGCATAAGCTTTTGCCCATGACATCCCCAGTAAGCATAAACCAGAAAAAAATCCTTGCGGGTATTATATAATATTTTAAATAGATTTCCTCCATTTACTACGGTCCACAGCATCCACCTTGTTTAGTTGTTGGGAAATAATATGAACAAATAAATAACATAAAACTAATAAACAAATAAATTTATAGAAATAAATAAATAAATAAAATTCTGTATGCGACAGCAGCACATCAATTTGATATGTCAAACGGTAACTAAACACATATGAAGTCAGCAAGCAAGCAGCAGCAACGACACATGGTCAACTCTCACATAGCAATGTGACAGTTACCACTCTACCAAAATATTTCACTTCAAAACTTTCAGCCACTGCCGAAATATTGACCAACAGAACTATATGGGTCATTTTTCTGGAACATCTTGTAAAGGTAAAGGTCGGATTCTTGTATAGCACTGCTTACATGATAAACCGGACCAGCGCGCTTTACGATCTTGGAAGTCAAGTTTCCTACAAGGTAAGCAAGAAATCAAATGGCATCTTTTTTTCTGACCACAGGTATATTAGCATAATTTATTAACAAGTACGTCCGTCTTCAGGAACGGCCGTATATCCACACATGCCAAAGGCAAGTATTGCCGATAGACGTCAGTCCCCTGCACTGACGGCGAGTGCGCCGTCAGTGGAGCGGACTGACGTCTATCGGCAATACTTGCTGCCACGTGCCAATTCATCAGATTTTGGGCTTCTGGGGGAGCACAGTTCCCCAAAATGAGAGATTCCCTGCTGAGGACGCCCCTAAACCACCATGCAAAATTTGATGCCACTAGCTTTATCCTCGCCAGAGAAATCTGTAACCGTACAAACAAACAAACAAGCAAAAACAAACAAACAGTAAACGATATATCCACACCTTGCCTATCGGCATGTGTGGATAAAAAACAGATATGAGCATCATTTACTGCTCTACATTCACGATCATCTCATCAATGCAATAGGATCACAAAAAGTATCATGCCTTTGCCTTCTCGATCTCTCTGCTGCCTTTGACACCATCGA
>Ga0209363_1000873_pt1 | contig 13207 bp, 8 predicted proteins | sample WorMetexBAHAMAS3_FD_187385 | JGI IMG/M metagenome (GOLD analysis project Ga0209363, IMG submission 187385) | Marine gutless worms symbiont microbial communities from Max Planck institute for Marine Microbiology, Germany - Inanidrilus exumae... | ecosystem: Host-associated > Annelida > Digestive... | reverse complement strand
ATGTTAATCACGCTAACATTGACATTCAGGCTATGTTAGTGTGGTTAACATTGCCTTTTTATGATTTTTGCGGTTTTCGATCCGTCGCCGTTAACAGTGTGTATAAACCGCAGTTTTTTACATTTATTTAAGTAACAGTTTGTCCAGACAAACAAACGAACGAATAGACGAATGAACGAATAAACGGATGCATGAATGAATGCAGTGGAGTGATAGCCCAAAAACATAATGACATCACTGACATTGTGGGGCAGCAAGGCACAAAAGGAAGGACTTTATGATATAACACAACAGATGGCTTAGTCTACCGTTACGACACATTCTATCACAATATAGACCTACCAACAAAAGGTAATCCCAGTAACATTCCAAAAAAATTAACTGCTGCCTAATGCTCAGTCAATCTCTAAAAGCAAAATAATTTGCAGTATGCAGAGCGATTGGTATGACTTCCAAAAGTGCTCTCATTCTGCTGAACAGGCTGCATATTAAGTGTACACAAAGTGTACACATAAAACAACACAAAACTGTTCTCCAACTTATTTTCTTCAAAAGACTATGTTATGTCAGAAATATCTACTCGTGATAGCAACCTTCCTTTTCAGCCATTTGTTTCTGCAGCTGTTGATTAATTCGATCCAGTTCTTCTTTCATCCATGACTTCTCACTGCCCAAGGTGTTGATAATCTGTACAAAAATTATGCTATAAATTGACCTTTTCACAACATCACCATCACCACCAGTACGCACTGGCAACCTGCACTGTGATTACTCAATCTCCAAAAATGGTCGCCGCAGCAGATGGTTTTAATTTCTATAAAATATGCTGATTGTACGTACCATTCAAATACCTCTATACAAATTGCCCTGTAGCTCATTTTGTAACAGTGTCATTAATCAGTAAATTTGTAACAACAACAACAATAATATTAATTGACATTGTTAATATATATGTGAACCTTAGAAACTGTAACATGAGAGATTAAGTATTAACACAACTATAATCTTTCCTCGCACTTAACAACACTGCATAAATATATTAACTGTGACTATCTTGGACTGGCGTGGAACACTCGGAATAAAGTGCGCAATGTCAGATCAAGTGTTTTGGTACAATAAGTTGGACAACATAAAGAAAATCTGGACTTAAAAACCTGCTCCAATTATTCCAACATGCAATAATTCTGGCAAAAGACAGTTAAACATGACAATTCACTTTTGAACGATGTTCCTCATGCCAAAAAGAACTCATACGAGCAAACAGAAATTGAATTCAGGTCATCTGTGGTAAAGTTTACAACTACTGAACCAATGCTGCTTCTCAACCCTGTTATCTATAACTCAGAATCAAAAACACGCACATCATCCTTTTCTCGGCAAATGCTTTCGCGTTCAGCAACGACGCGTTCCTTTTCTTTTCTTTCATTTTCCAGCTCTGCTGTCAACTGCTGGATGATGGCTTCCAGTTCTTTGACATGGCCGGCTGTCACCTTAGAGCTCTGCTCTGCAGAGTGAAGCTTTGTCACTTCATTCCGCAGTTGAATTATCTGCAGCTGATCTTCTCGCAATGATGACACTTCCTTCTCCTGTAACAGTTGATCACTCACACAACTGTATATAAAAGAAGCCTCTTAACATCACACACTCTCTGTTTTAGAACTGAGACGTGGCCACCTATAATGAGGGACTTATCTGAAACTATAGAGCAGTTCTGACCACATGCCCTGCCATACGACAAAAATACATCATAACAGGTTTTAACCTATTCCACTGTAATAGTATCCATTTTTCTAATAAACATGGTCAGAAGGGTTTTCTTCATCCGACAGTTTTTGAAAAGAACCCGAGGGATAAGTGGCACAGGTTTTTTTAATGGTTCGGATGTCAATCCTGCAGCAGTGAAATATGGGTGATGAGGTTGAATGTAACAGACATAAAATTAATCTAAGTTAGCAACAATTGTAAAAACCAAATGTGCCAACTTTTAACATTGTAGTACCAACTTTAGCACCTTATGTAACAGTACAGAACACATCATGCACAACAGACAGATGCTAGTAACTATATAAGAAAACACCGACAACTTACCTTCTCGTCCAGTTTTTGCTGCAATTCAATGATTTTATTCTCAAGACCTCGGGCAACACTTTTCATGTGCTCCACCGACCGTGCTTCAATCTAACATGAAACAACAGTAACAACTAGATGACACTCAGCAGAGTGCATACTGCTGTCATGCCATCAACATAGTGCCATTAGTGGAAAGCATTAGCCTAAATTTTGCCGCACTGTACCACAACTGGTTTTAATAATTTCACCTTCCATATCAATTGACCACTGGACGGTCTATAAATAAGAGAATATCCGGAATAAGTTCCTGATAACTTCCTAAATTTAATCAACTCTTCTTTCGTCCATAAACTGCCAATTTTCCAAAGGTTTCGAGTTAACCTGCTAAAAAACAAACAAACAACAGTGAAAACAATATCCCAACCTAAAGTGACAACGGTAATTTATTCATTTTATGGTCACTACTCCAAGCTATGTAAGGAAAGAGAATTAAAATTACGAGCAGTTTTGGTACTCATTAAATCATTAACATTATACTACCTTGAGTTCCTTCCACTGTAGCCGAGCAATGCGTCGGCGGACTTCAGCCTGCAGCAGAGTGACTCCGCGTACCATGCGACGATAATGACGTCGTGCCAACCAACCACGAATAAATCGCTGAATGCACTGCACTCTTAGCTTGGTACGCACCTCCGAGAATTGTCGTCGTCCAATCAGACCACGCGCACATGACTAATGTCACATAACAACATCCTTTATCTGTGATGTAGCTGAACTCAAGTAGTAACATATGCAGTGAGATAATGTATGATTAAACAAGCTGTATTGCCCTGATGGCAGTGGTCGTTTATGGTGATTAGACAATACCGATAACCATGACAAATGGCAGACAGCTTATGACTTCCTATTGACGTTCAGTAGTAACCACTTGATTTTCATGATACTGACAATGTAAGTTTTTTAGCCTCAGTATATCTTGGCCACTTCTGGTGGCCATATATGGCCATGCTGACTGGTGGGTTTGGCTTCCAGCATGGGGTTTCCTATTAGTGTTCTGTAGTAACCACAACTCTAACAGGCACCAATTTTGAGAAAGGGGCATGTGACACACAAACAGATAGATGAACATTAGCTTTGTTTAATGTCCCCACTCTGGCAGTGGGGGACAAGAACAGTTTATACAAGAACCATGCATGCATGTCCTCACAGTCAAGTGCATGAAAGCATGTGCTCACAACAGAGATGGCAAATAAAACAAAGACACATCACTAAATCCAGTACCTGGATGAAGACGATGGAACGTCGCAGAGACAGAAACCTTCTCCGACAATGAGATCGCAGCCAGTAAGACCGAATAACAGTTGCCGCACGAGTTTGTCGCAGGAACAATGCATGTCTAAATAAACAGACAAAGACCAGTTTGGTTAACAGATTTGTTCTCAGCACTAACACACTACAAAATGCACTCAAAAAAGTTCAAACTCCAATGAAGTTAAAAGGTAGCGCCACCTGGTGAACATCGATAAAACATGACGATACACATATGACATGCTTCCATGAAAAATTCCTGGACAGAGATAACCACCAAAATCTAATTAACGTCCAATGTGCTGAGATATAATTCTTTCACAAATTTCAAGGTTAATTTGTCAGTAGGTAAAGTTTAACGGCACTTAAGTTACAACACAACTTAGGTTATATTGTACCTTTAGGGTTATAATTTATCACACAAATTTATATTTAAATTTATAATTTATCACACAAATTTATATTTTTGACGAAGTCGACATTTTTGCGAGGTGAATATTTAGAGAGTTCATTGATATTTAACGAAATTCATCCACAACTTTACAGTAATTAAGTCAGTAAGTAAATTTTACCGAGAGGATGCGGAGTTGCAGAGTCACAAACAATGGCAACTACATTACCTCTGTTGTGCAAGTAATAACAACATAATCACAACAAAACAAAACAGTAAACACAATAAAACAAAAGTTCATGTGTAACAAAACCGTGCAACATATTTATTCTAATCTTCTAGCTATCATATAACATGCTGCAGGCTGAATGAAGGCGGGAATAAAATATTTAACGCAAAGAAAACACATTAACTATTTACAGCACGTACTCACTAACACACTGTATACAACATAACAACAAACAAAAATTTTAAAAAAATCTGTGATTCATCTTTGTCATTATTAATACTAAATGTAGATAAAACCTTACTTGCGGGCAATGGTTCCACGGCCATATTTCTGCAGAAGTAGCACTGCTCGGCGTATTTTGATGTAGCGTCGCTTTGCAAGCCAGCCACGCACAATTTTCTGTATGAGAACGCTGCAGGAACGCAGTCTATCAGACCTCAACTTCTCCAAGTATGCCACCTGACCAGCTCGAAAGAAAATCTTTGTCTTGCCAAACTGGTAAAGATCTCGATCCTGTGACAAAGTTTAAAAATCAAGGTCAAAAATTTGGCTTGTTAAAAACTATATAAGACTACTAAAATGTCATTCAGTTGAACAATTAGAAGATTTAATGTACAAAGTAAAAACGCCACTTACTGATACAAGTTTACTAATAATATTTTCACAAGTATGATGAATGTTCTTCTTCTCAACGTCCTTCGAGATCGACAGTACTTTATACCGCTTGTAGAAGTCTGCATACGTCCACCTGCAATATAAAACAAGACCTAACAATACTGCATCAGCCACATAAAACAAGGCCTAACACAATGTAGCATCATCCACAATTTCTGCAAAGTTCAGCCATTTCACCTTAAAAGTCAAAACTTTCAAACAATTAAATTTCAAAGTCACTGCATGAACCTGCTGCATTTAAATGATCCTTCCAATTAAAGTAAACTAGATCATATCATCATTGTCACTTTTATTAGCCATCTTATTTGTTTGTACAATATTCTGCAAAGCAATCAGTGGTGCTGGGTGACAATTAAATGGCTATTCTTTACAGCAAGTTGGTTGGATGGTTGGCAGATTAATGTCCACTTTCAGCACAAAAATAAACTATATCAGAGACAAGGTCTTGGGTAGAAATTTAGTTCTGCCAGGTTACGGGTGGCCAATGATATAGTAACCTTCTGACCTCATTGCATGTTTCAGGGACTGACAGTCGACTCTTCACAACTGACGTTTCTGCCAACTTCAAAGTCACGTGACACAATAACTAGGCCGAATATCAAAAATCCAGCCCGAACAAATTTAGATATTGTGCCTAGTTTAAGAATCCGTGGTTAGCTGCCAGCTCCCATTGTAAATGGCGCAGGAGACAGCTTTTAAAAATGGCCGGATTTCCAACTTTAAAGGGCTCATGACCTTGATCTTGGATTGGGTCATACTGCATACCATCGTGCATCACTCATCAATCTCTACCTACACACCAAATTTCACTGTAATCAAATAAACTTTTTGTGGATGGACGCACGTACGTATGGACAGACGAACAACTGAGACCGGCTTTATTAGTTCGACTCTGTCGAAGAGTCGACCTAATAAAGGTTTACTTCTCGTTCTAGGAGACCCAGCCAATCTGGAGTTACTCTAGAAAAAGTGCCAATTAAACAACGACTCTGAGTTGTTGTAGAAGTATTGTTTAATTCTACAAGAAGATTAGGTACTGCAAAGGGACTGAACGAAGGTCACTCAAAATCATCAAAAAATGATGCAATTCAATAGGCGATGTATCAATTCAGTATCAGTGATCTGCAATAACAAAGTGTATTTTGCACCATTTCCGAGATATCACCACTTTTACAGTTTATGTGGGCTGAGACCTTGAGAAGTCCTTCAATTTTAACATAATGACTGAAGTTACTGACTATGCATGATTTTCTGATTTGAATGTAAACATATCGTACACAGAAAAAGTGACTTTCAAGGTCACTCAATGGTTTGGTGCCAATAATCACCGTCCTGATGCCATTGTACACCAAACAGCCAATGTTGCAGACCAAGCTGGAAAATGGCATCACAAAGAGTTAAAAACAGACCTGGACGGGTATCCAGCGGCGCTGATTCTAATAGTTTCCAGCACTCCGCAGGCCCTCAGCTGCTGAACTGCTCGCACTGGTTCAAATCTACCATACGACCAAATTCATTTATTAATGTGACCAGACGACTGCCATGCACATCAATTACTTATTTACTTTATTTCAAAACCGAGTCTCTCATAAAGGCAGACACTTCTGATTAGAATTACATGCAGGCAATGCATGTAAACAGTCAGTGAACTAAAAACTAAAAATTTTAGAATCAAATAACAATAGCAAGTTTGGAAATGGTCCATAAGGTGGTGCTCGTTGCTCATCTCTGTTTCCAAAGTCGCAAGAGAGCAGTGAGCTAAAACCTGACTGTCATAGGCGGTCAACCAAATCTCGCCCACAACCTGCTGTCGCCTTACCAACCGCACAGCATCACTTCCAGTATGTCAGCACTAAATTAGCAGCATCATGCTCAGCACTCGGTATTAAGATAAAATTTTACACAATTCGACACAACATAAGTCACTTTGAAGTTTGAAGACGTTCAATCTCTTGCCTTAGTACTCAAAAAAATGAATTTAAGCAAAACAAACATTCACCAGCAACATAAAAAAGCCAGGTTTGGTCGTTCTTACGGCGTCAGGTCTGGAAACAGAACAGGCACTGTTCTCACATCCCCGGTGCCCACAGGCACTGTTCTCACATCCACGGACCCACAGGCACTGTTCTCACATCCCCGGACCCACACGGAGCTGATGATGAGCATAATACAAATCAGTTTAGCAATCAGGCTACATAAACACACTGTGATATAACACACGTAACAAGAAGCTCAGCCACCACAAAGGGACTGTGCGACCTGCTATTTTAGTAAATTCGTGCTATGTTTCACGAGGTATGGGCGTTAGAAAGGTTTCAAACAGCAAAAGTGACATTCAGGGTCATTCAAGGGCATTGGCAATGGTGCCATTCGATAGGCCACGTATGATTTCCTATTAGTGTTCCATTGCAACTATGTCTCTATCTTACACCGTTAATGAGACCTTATCACTTTTCCAAAATTTAAAGAGGGGACATGACTCTAAACACATACCTTTCGGGGGTAATCTATTGTGCAAGCACTAGTACTCCTTTGTGTCAATCAGCACACGAAATTTGAATTGCCTAGCTGCACCAAGTTGATAGACATAATAGGGGCAAATTTTAAAGAAAACGGGTCATGTGACCGTGACCACGCCCACTAGGGGGTAGTCTGTCATCACAAGGCTAGCACTTGATATATTCTACCTACTTCAGCTGCTCCAGAGATATGATGGCAAGCTTCAATATTGAAAAACGGGTCATGTGACCATGTCCATGCCCCTTTTGAAGGTGGTTTGTCATGGGAAAGCTATAACTTGATATAGTCTACCTGTGTGCAAAATTTGACAACTCTAGCTTCAGCTAATCCAGAAATATCATTGTGGGCAGCAAAATTTTTAATGGGTCATGCAACCTTGACGATGTCCCTTTTAAGGGTGATTTGTCTTCCATGTACCATACTGGGACTTGGTACAGCTTACTTGTGTACAAAATTTGATCACTCTATCACCAGCCATTCCAGGGATATGGTTGGTGCTCACAAACATTTTAATGGTTTACGTGAATTGACCACACCCCTTTCAGAGATAATTTGTCATCCGTGGCCTAGGACTTGCTACGATCAACCTGCCTACCAAATTTGAAGTTTCTACCTCTACTCACTACGAAGATATGAAAGGCAATACAAAATGTCGAAAATCGGCGAGTTGGGGTAGCCAGGGGTCATCCAAGGTCACTGGAAATAGCGCCGTTCGACAGAGCACATACGAGCTCCTATTAGCCTTCCATTGTAACTATGTCCCTATCTTGCACCGTTTCTGAGATATAGCAAGATATTAGTCACAAATTGCCACTTTTAACTTACCCCACCTCTATTTGGCGCCCAGTTGCAGGTGACCCCGTTGGAATTTTGCAGAGATCTTTGGCAACAGAAAACCCTGGGCTATCGTATGACATTGTTTGCGTTATCCTTCGTTTAGCCATTTTGGAACAATATCAGCGTGTGACTGATGGATGGACAGACACACGACAACAGCATATACCATGATAGCATAGTGTCGCATGGTAAAAGCCTGTGCTGCTGAGGTGTAAAATACTCACGTGAATGGCTGCTTTAAGTCGTTTGGTTTGACACAGCGGACATAATGTGGTGTTGTAGCAAATAATGTTTCCATCAGCAGTTTTAGTGATCCTCGAAACTGCACAAAATCAGGGATGCCATCATATAGGAGCCAAATTTACGTTGAGTATATGCCGATGACCTTAAACAGTGTGCAAATTACATAACAATTGCTATTGTCTCACATGCAAGCAAAATCCTTCTTTGGATCAAACTGGAAAGGATCCGAGTGAAGACCGAAACAGAAATTGCAGACGAACAGGCGGGATTTCGACAAGGGAGGGACGAAAGACCAAATCACTAATCTCAGAATACTGCTGCACAAGGCACGCGAGCACCAGCAACCACTCTATATGTGTTTTGTGGACTTCAAGAAGGCATTTGACTTGATCTCCGGGTGACTATGATGGACATGGGAGATCATCTGTACTTGACTGACTTGCTGGCCAAACTGTACAGGAATCAGCTCGCTAAGGGCAAAGTAGCAGGAACACTATCAGAATGGTTTTGTGTTAAGAAAGCAGTCCAAACAGGTTGTGTCCTTTCTCCATACCTGTCCAACATCCTAGCAGAGATGGTGACGAGGAAGACTCTATGGATTTCAAGGTGGACTACAAACTGGAGGGCGAATAGTCAGGAACCTTCATGACGCTGATGACATCATCCTGTTGGCCACTTCAAAGGTAGAACTACAGGAGCTGATGGATCACCTAGACAGAGTCAGCCATAAATACAGCCTACTCATTAACGTCGACAAGACCAAGGTAACAGCGAGCGACGGCATAGCGTGGTGCATACTCATTCAGCATGAGCATCTGGATCAGGTGGATATGTTCCCGTACCTTGGGTCCCTGATTACAGAATACGGTGAATGTACGACAGAATTCCGTAACAGGTTAAACAGAGGGCCAGTGATCGGGGCATCACTGCAGAAAATATGTAAAAGTCACATCATACCGATATCAAAATAAATGTCACTAATGAAAACACTAGTGTGGCCCACAGCAACGTATGGCTGTGAAAGCTAAACATACAGAAAAAAATGAAGAAACACGTCTTGACGCCTTTGAGATGAAAGGGCTGAGAAAGATTCTGCGGCTTTCGTGGATAGCAAAGAAAACAAATGAGTGGGTTCTTAACAAAGCTGGAGTAAAGAGGGAACCAAACTACTAGACACTGTCAAAGCAAGGAAGCTAGCAAGGGAGTTGCCTAGAGAAAGAGATAATGCAAGGAACCATGCCAGGTGCATGCAGGCGAGGAAGACCACGCACGGCCTGGGTGAACAACATCAATACGTGGACAGGACTCCCCGTGGTAGAGTCAATCAGAATGACAGAGAACAGAGATAAATGGAGAAAGTACATCCATGGTGTGGCCAACCCTCGGATCGAGGACAGCTAAAGAACAGAACATATGCCAATGGGCAGATGGACAGTCTCTATAATAAGCATGTATAACTGCTACTGTTTGATAATGTTATGTTAATAATCAGCACAGTATACAGTATACATAACAAGTACCTGTGAGCCAACTGTCTTTTTGAGTTGCCGCTGCTGCTGAGTAGACTTCTGAGCATCCTTACTAGCACGGACTAGAGGCCCACCATGTTTGGTTTTAGCACTGGACGATTGTGTGAGCACAGCTTCATCTTCTTCACGAAACAGTTCGGCAACCAATTCATACTGTTGACAGAAAAACCATCAAATGCTGTGACACTTGAAACTACTTTCCAAGACTTACGTGGCTTACTTACTACATTCACCTGTGTATAACTGGCCACCTTTATCAAGTTGATCCAGCTGAGGACAGTTGAAGTTCCCAAGATCAAAGGTGAATAAAAAGACAAGAGTTCCCAAACTGAGGCCTTACAAATTCACAATGTTTGTTTTCAGCATGGGTCTGCATCTCAAGCAAGTGCAATATCGCATCAACAGCTAGATGCGGCCTATTGCTACAGATGGAGTACCATGGTCTGTCTGTGTGTCTGTTGGTCACATTTGTGAGCCGTGCAAAACAGCTCAACCGATCGATATGCCATTTGGGAGGCTGACTCGGGTGGGCCCCTGGAACCACATATTAGATGTGGTCGAATTCTCCTCACAAGAAGGAACAATTATGGGGGTTGTACGGCTCACTAAAAAGCATTGAGTCTCTCCTATGGTTTATGCAGCAAACGGAATCATTAAATCGTCGATAATAGCATGCAGCAAAAAAATCATGTAATCGGCCTTTCATAAATATTCTTTGACCACTTGTTTCTGAATGCAAGTGCACATAGGCTGAATGAATAGGCATATATGCCGCAAGAGCACAGCATGTCAACAGTGCTGGTTAATGTAAACATTAATCACTAATTAACACGTCGATTTTCAAAGTACACATGTACACAACTTGCCAATGTGACACATTACAGCATGCAGCAGGCATCCACCGTATAACATATGGTGAACGCGGACGGTAAACTACCTCGCTGGCCTTCAGAATCTTTATGTGCTCCTCAAGAATAGTGTCACGGTTCTTCTCGATGAAACCTTCGATCTGGTACTCAACATGGTCGGCGAAATGGTGAATGATGAATGCAGCCGTCGACATCCGCGGCTTCTCAAAATGCATATTTTGCCCATGTTTGCCATACAATTTCTGACACCAGTTCTGATCCGATCCGTTTGGCAACTGAGCAACACAAAATGCACGAGAAATTTATCAAAAAGACAAATGTCATAGGGTAATTGCAAGTGTCTATAAACACAGGTTTGTTAGCATTAAATGTGACACTCTATAATTCCAACCTTGACAGCCATGTAAACAGAAAAGCTATGAACAGAAATGCTGCATAACAATAGCATATTCTCTTATAGCCTCTGCAGCTCATGCATGGTGCTTTAGAGATGTCAACATTATCAAAATCTTTTATTACTGCTATTACTTCAGGTCAAACGTGAGTAAGCTGGTATTGGACTTATCACGTAACCAGTCACGGAATCACTGTCATCGTTATCATTTGTCTTACAGGCTTCTCAAATGTTTATCAACTCCCTACTTCCTATTATTTTTTTCATAACTCAGTCATTCAAACATATTTAGTAACAAGATCTGTAAGCATCCACAAAAATTCCACAAAGTTTAGTAGTGATGGACAGCAATTAGTAAATGCTACAGGTGTAGTCATACTTTGCATTCCTCGTCAAGCAGGTCCAAAATGCCAAGCTTTCCTTCAATCAGATCAATGCATGGCTGATTGTCATAGAAATCAATAAATGACCATTCGATGGCTTCCCGTACATATTCTTCTTGCTCCAGTTTGAACACATGCTAAAGCAGTCCAGATATATCACAGTACATTAGCACACTCATTCTGTTTAACAAGCGGATTTCTCGCTGGTTGGCTGGTTAGAATTTAATGACACTTTCAACACAAATTAGGTTATACTAGACCTTTAGAACTATCACTTATCATAATACTGACACTTTTGATCAAACTTTCCGAGGTCATCACAAGCTAGGGTGCATCCCAAATATTCTCTGGATGAAAACATTTACAAATTGTTGACACAGGAATTGCTCTTCATGACTACCAATAAACCCCAAAAATATAAACAAGAAAACACTCAAAGAATTTCAAACCTCCACAAAGGCGCCATCTAGTGAAAGTCAGTGGAGTGCAGTGACACTAACTAATGTCCATGAAAAATCCAGGATCCAGGTCATTGGATCTGGATCCAGATCATCCCCAAAATGTGATCAGTATTCCTTGTATCAAGGTCTGCACTTACCAAAATTTCAGAAATCCAGACTACTTTTAAGCTGTCTAGCTAAGAAGCAACATAGTGAAAAAAGGAAAAACGAGTAAACGAGCAATCAAACGAAAGAACATGGACAGTTTTACATTCCTCCACAGTGGCAAACATAAAGCCACATACTGATGTACATATAAAGCTACTGACATCAAAAATATTACACTAACAAAATAAACAACAATAAATTAACAGAAACATGCCAGAAACACTAAACTGGATGAACAGCAAAACGAAGTGTTCTGATTACCAGGCAAAATTGTTGTTGCAGTTTCTCATTTGCATAGTTAATGCAGAACTGTTCAAAGCTATTAACTTCAAAAGTTTCAAAGCTACAAGCAATACAGAACATACGCATGATAACACTTTATAGTATGGATACCAGAATACATAAAAACGGTGCACCAGAAAATACTGTCACGATGTCCACTTGTGTAACAAACAATTTACTGACACTGTTGGTAGGTGACAGGAAGGACATAAACAACATGTGACATTTATCCCCCAAACGTTTTCTTCCAAAACAAGTGAAAAAAACAACAACGGTACATGGCTAAAGCAGGTTTTAAAACGTACGTAGGTATGTTCAATACACAAAATAACGTCACTTAGTTGGAGTGTAACGTCCTTTTCGACACAAATATGGCTATATCTGTTGTAGCTTGGGTACAATGCGGATTTTAGTAATAACTGAAGTGCTAAAAACTGTAATGGCGGTTTATGTATATTTGGTTTATGTACTAAAACGTGTCTTGTAATTGTAATACATTACAACTGGCGATGAGAAAATGGCTACTTATGGACGAATATCTGAATATTGTGAATCTGAAGACTGGACACAATACGAAGAGAGATAGAAGTTTTATTTCGAGGCGAATGACATACAGGACGATGGTAAACAACGTGCGATCTTACTTAGTGTTTGCGGTGCATCATGTTACACTTTAATCCGAAATTTGGTGTATCCTGTGAAACCATCGGACAAATCATTTGAAGAATTGTGTGACGTTATGAGGAATCACACTAACCCTAAACCGTCCGAAATTGTTCAGCGCTTCAAGTTTAACAGCAGAGTTAGAACCCCTGGCGAATCCATAGCGAACTATGTTGCAGCGTTGAGAGAACTGTCAAAACACTGCA
>Ga0209363_1000872_pt1 | contig 13211 bp, 12 predicted proteins | sample WorMetexBAHAMAS3_FD_187385 | JGI IMG/M metagenome (GOLD analysis project Ga0209363, IMG submission 187385) | Marine gutless worms symbiont microbial communities from Max Planck institute for Marine Microbiology, Germany - Inanidrilus exumae... | ecosystem: Host-associated > Annelida > Digestive... | reverse complement strand
TTTTACCCGTTTGCTGACAAGAATTTGATAGTAAGTTCATACTTTATCGTTGAAAAGAGGGTTTTTTGTGGGGATATATAAGAAAAAGGGGCTAGGTCTTTTGTGGGCATAACAGAAAGACGAAATTTTAAAGTTACGAATTTTTAGTAAAAAGTGTTGTGTATATAAGATATTAGTTGCATTTGCATTTTGCACAACGTTGTGTATATAATAAATCTGTTGGATTGTACACAAGGGTGTGTATATAATATTATTCATTAATATAACCAGCGAAGGTGATCTGCAGTCGTCATATGCGTTGACAGTGCATCACATAAGAGAGCAGAGCCAGTAATGCTGTTGACGAAGGCGTTGCTGAAGTTGCGAAAGCAACGCAGCCGTTCGCGGTGTTTTGCACAAAGTGCGCACCATATGCGCACCGCACTTTTGTCACATATTTCACCACGAATCCAAATTCCATTTGGATCGAGTGTTTTAAGCCAAGACTGAAACGTTTTCTTTTCTCTGAAATTCCACTCATAACTTTGTTATTGTTTACATTTGCGGCCACTGGAAACGAAGTATCCGTTGTCATGGAAATCAATACAATAAATACATCAAGTTGTTTATGGAAGTAGGCTGAACCACGGGCACGCTATCGCCGCTGATTAACGTGAATTAACGATTGTTTATTGACAAACATCTGCTACAATGCGCTTGTGTGCACAGTTGTTCAAGTGTGAACAGTTGTTCCATAGACAGCATGTGAAACGACTGACACACTGACAGCACAGTGCAAGACGTGATATAAACACAACTAGTCATAGGTGTGCAAAACGGCTCATTACTGTTGAAAACTGTCCTGGCTGGTAGCATCATCAAGTATCGTGCTATGTGGTAAAAACCATGGACTTCTTTAGCGGGATCAGTATTAACATTGTGAATTGTAGTGTAGATGAGCAGTGAATTGTTAATTGCTACTGTTATGTATTCAGCCGTGGACATGGCATTGGAACAGTTGATGGAGCTGATGTATCCATTGAATTAAAATATCGCTGTCAAGTGAACACTACAGTCACTATTGCTGAAGTTGCCAACTTAGTTTTAGCAATACAGCAATTTTCAAATCATGAGTGGTATGATTTGTGTCAGTTTGTTAATAGCTAACAGACTTACTATGCTAATTAAAAAGTAGGCCTATTGTTCATTAAGTGAGGTGCTTCTGAAACATTTAACAAAGGCAGTGAAGATTAATTTTGCAGGAAATATCTATCTATCCATAATTGTTTCTTAATTCTCTGCTGTCTTGTTATTATGGATGTACCTGATTCCATTTTTTGGAAACCGTCCAGAACCAGATTTTGCCGGATGTCAGGTGCGGAACCGGAACCGGACCAGATAGTGTGATGTACTATATTTTCAATATACTAAATTTGAAATTTCTGTCATAATGTTTTGTCAACGTACAAATGTTTATTTGCATGTATATCACTACAAATCATTACATACACAAATACACAGGTAGTGTTTATTCAGTTTACTCAAGTAAGTAATGACAGTTAGTTGTTTAATTTTCAGTCGTGCTTTTTATTTATTGTTTGCAATTTTAAACTTCACCAAAACGGTGGCTGCAACTCAGTAATAAATACACTGTAAGTAAAATATCTGGTTCAGATATCTGGCAATTTACAGCTTTTCTGCCGGAGCCAGAACCGATGTTAAAAAATGGCGGGATATCCCTCCAACCATAACCGGATATCCGGTACATCCTACTTGTTATTTAGGTTATCTTGCCATACATACTGCATTTGCTGATCTTCACTGACTTTAACTTTGATAAGCTAATTTATTTCATTTCGTCTTTGTTTACTGCAACTTTGTGTTGTTTTTGCATTAGATGCACATTAATATATGAAATCTTGTAGTAGGTAGGTTTCACTTATTTGTATCAGCATCACATTACAGTCATACAATGTATTGTTTCTGCATGTTACAGCTTGCTGTGGATGTTGCGCGTGCTTCCGACCACGATACAAGCGTCTTGTGGATAGTATCTTTCCTACAGATCCAAATGTTAGTTGTTATCTTTGTATATTGCATATTGCATCGTTTTATAGCTGTGGCATTCATGTTATTGAGACCAAGCAAGAAAAAAGGCACAGTAGCAATTACTATAATTTGATACTGCAAGTCCTGCTTACTTATGATTTGTGACTGTGTAAAAATGATTGTCCATAGAAATGAAATGCTAGAAGTTAACGGATACAGTGAACAAATTTATTGTTGGAGTTTCCGCACGGAAATAGCACTTACACTGGGTTGAGCAGAGTGAGGCGAGTTTTAACGGAAGTTACAAGATTGGATGAAACGTAGGAAGTAGGTTGAAGGTGATGGCAGTGTCATGGTTAAAGTGGCTAACTGAAATAAGAACGATATGATACAACGTTTTTTGATGTTCGTTGTACATTATAAATTAGTCATGTGTACTGTGCAAGTGTCAAGAGGACATGCAGTTGCAGAATAAATGGAGTAGGAAATTCACGGTCAACTGGCTGGCCCAGATTTGACTGCAAGATAACCACTACGTCACTCTGCTGCTGTACATAGTGGTTACTAAGATCTTTGTCTCTTTGACTGTTGCAGTCACTGTTACAGACTAGAAACCCTCACTTGAAGTCGCACCAGCCACTCTAGCAACATATTCCTCCTGTGACCATGAAATTTGACCTGTGACCTTGACCTTCAAATGACCCCGGTAGTGTCAAGATGTTCCTGCATGCTGGATGTCTAGATCAAAGATCATGTAGTTAATTAGGTCAACCCATCCGAGTCGACCTAATACAGAGGGTCTCAAATGTCTGTCTGCCCGTCCGCCCGCCCGTCCGTCCGTCCACAAAACGTTTCTTCGATTTCAATGACATTTGGTATGTAGGTAGAGGTCGATGAGTGATGCATGATGGTATGTAGAATGACCTTATCCATGCTCAAGGTCAAGGTCACGAGCCCTTGAAAGTCGGAAATTCGGCCATTTTCAAAGGCTATCTCTTCCCCCATTTATAATGGGGGCTGTCAAATTACCACAGATTCTTAAATTAGGGAACAATACCTAAAGCTTATCGGAGCCGGATTTTCGATTTTTGTCCTAGTTTTTGTGTCACGTGACTTTGATGTTGGCAGTAAGTAGGAGTTGACCGCCGTACGAGGCTATTTTTTGTTATTGTCCTGACACACACACACACACACACACAAACGAGGTCTGTTGCTCCACCAGAACCACTAAAGTGGGTAGTGATGACAGCAGCACTTGTCTTATTCCAGTGAGCCAGTAGCATATTCGTTTAACACACTCTCCCATGTTGACCAGTGTCAGTCTGTTCAACAGTTATTGGTGTTTATTAGTCTTGTCCAACTACTGCTAACCAAACAATGCGTCCTTCTTACTGGTCCTTCCAACTTGACGGCAGTCTTTCTGGCAGTTGGTGTTGTTGCTGTGTGTTGCTAGGCTGGCCTGGTTAAGGCTAACATGGATAAGCTGGTGTTCTTTGCAATGAAAAGTCCTGATAAACTGGATCGCATTGGGGAGTACCTGGAGCAACGGCTGAGTCGTGACATTGCGCGGCAACGATATGGGTGCGATCGTGTTCGTTGTCTGACGCTGATGTTTAAATGCACTGAAGCCTCTATTATGAATTTAAATGCATAAGATGATTTCAGAAATATTAATTTGCCATATGTTATTGTTAAGCGGGGGCTTGTGTTAAGAAAATTAGCTACAAACATGCAGTGCCTGTATATTGTGTATCCTGTTTGCAGCTGATACAGAAATGTAGGAGCTGAATGACTTATTGGGGATGGATAGATAGATATGGATTTTTACAAGATACCATATTCTTATGTCTGTTACCTAAAATTTTATTATATTTGTATTTTTCAGGATTACATTTTCATCTGTATGTGGTATTGTATGTGTCTCAATGAAGAATTTTAAAGCAGAGCACTTGCGTTAGAGAACAAAACGGTAAAATGAACATAAGATTAGTCATTCTGAGCTAAATAACTATTCTGTGCCATGTGAAATATCTACATTTTAACAGTAAAACCGATGCCAAATCAACTGTTAATGTTTATGTTTTTTTATGCCAAAGCAAATAGAGCTTTGTCATGCACCCAACAGCTGTGCAGACGGTTGAATGTGAATTCAGATTATAACATGTCACAGTGAACTAGTGGTTAACAGCTGCCTGCCGTGTGTTTGTTGCAATTTTGTGATGTTTATTTACGATCGAAAGTCGAAACACACCAGAATAAAATAAATGTCACTTGGTTGAGCACACTACTAGCCATTCTACATTAAAATTGACACCGTGACATAAGGCATGGCAACTGTGTTACTTACAGTTAGAAAACGAAAGTGAGAGCAGCAGCCTTATTGGAAATTTTGTAGTGTCTCAAATTGTAATGTATTGTTGACCAACTGGTAAACTTGAACGATATCAACATTTTGAACAATATTGCAGATCACTTCCAAAATTTAGTCAACTCCTCCTATCTGGTCCATAGTCTACCTGTTCTGAAATTTCTTTAAAATGCACCCCTAACGTTTTTGAGTCATCATGCTAACAAAGAGACAGAAGGCACAAACGATGGTCATAGCAAAAATGGCAAAGATAATAAGTATCTGATCCAACATGGACATGCTGTGTGGCTATAGCCAGATCGTGCAGGATAGTAACAACCTGGTTGGAGTGGATTTTAATAATTTGAAAGCGTTGTTGCAGGTATGTGAATGTTTCGATGGATGCTCTTGACAAGCTGTTGGTTATGTGCCACGCACAAGCTCTCAACCTGTTTGTTGAAAGTTACCTTAAGATGGTACAGAAGCTGCTGGAGTGTAATGAAACTGATCTGCAGTGTCTTGCCACTAGCTCTGTAAGTGCAAGCAGATTGACTTACTTTGTGCTTCAACTAGAGGCCGGAAGAAAGAAACTGAGCCGTTGGGCACTGTGAGTCAAAAATGGCGCCAATACGCCCTTCCCCTGTTCCAATGCCGACTGATTTTCATAATTATTACACCTTGAGGCTTTGCAGTATATTAATGCCGTCACCACCCTACATTGTCGGAGAAGGTGTTATGTTTTCAGGCTGTCCGCCCGCTGTGTTCGTTTGTCCATCCATTCATTCTTCCGGACAGATCTTCTTACCACAGTATCTCATGAATAGATTGAGTAATCTCGATGAAACTTACACGGAATATTCACTAGTCCCCACTGATGACTTGATTAGATTTTGTAGGTCAAAGGTCAATGTCACATCAGACCGTTGCAAGGGCATCCATGTCGACGTTGGGGCGTTGAAGTACGTGTTCTAGTTTTAATTAAGTGATCACTAAAGATCCCACTACACCTTAAACATGTTACTACACTGTCATTTGAAGGATAAGTTGGCAGTTTGTTACCTGGTGTTTTGTGTCACTCTCTTGAATTGTTATTGCCTATATATTTCTACTATAGTATTTATTGTAAGACTCAGTATTCCAGTTATCAAACTGTCCAGAATATCGTGACAGAAAATGCAAATAACGGCATTTAAATACTGAAAATCATGGCAGCCCAGTTGCTTGGTGAATTGTGAAATTAATCATAGTGTGTCAAATTAAGTTCAAAATTGTGTTTACAGTCAGGCTTTAGCTAGGTTAAATAACTGTTGACTAATTTTAAAGATGATTTTCCGACCACTTGCCAAGTTTCTTTCAAAGAGTTTACTTTTTATGGATATTTTGTGAGTATTGTTGCCTGTATGTGTTTTTATAGTTTGTGAAATTTGCAAACATTGAGGAAGACACACCGTCATACCACCGTCGTTATGATTTCTTTGTGTCGAGATTCAGCTCAATGTGCCACAACAGTGACAAGAATACTGCTGTTCGTTCACGGTACAGAACAATATGAATTAATACGTATAACATTATGAGTGTAATGGAATGCTATTGTCTGTACCTGTTTATTACAGCCACAAAATTATTAACAGGTGATAATGCTTTTGTGACTGTAATAATGTTTAGTTGTGTTATTTGTGATACTGTTTTTGTTGCTGTAAAATTGAAGTTCTTTGTTATTATAGGCACCACACTGCAAGAGAGCAGAGTGTCTACATCAGTGTAGTTATGTGGTTGTTCATTGTTGGTCACACAAGTTAAATGCAGTGTTATTTCAGTTATAGTGTTTCAGTTTCAGTTATTTTTGCATATAACGGAAATGGTCAAACTCAAAAGTGCAAATCACATACAGTGGCAACGTTTAATTTATTGCATATTACACAAAAATACTGCAAAGTACGGTCTCTCCGATCTTATATATGCAGCATATCAAAGGCAACTAGACAAGACTGTCCACTGTCACATACAGTGCCTACAGTTCACTTTTAAGAAAAGCTCTCTGCTCCAGCTTCTTGGTCAGCCTTTTCCGCTTCCCTGCAGTCAGATACCCGCAAACCGAAAAAACTCATTTGACATATGCCTGCGAAGCTGGAGCAGAGAGCAGATCCTGCGCCAGTGGAGCAAGGAGCGGATATTTCTCAGCAGCTGCAGCACTCGTCCAGAACTCCAGACCAACATTGTGCTGGAAGACCTTGCTGTCGGTCTGGAATGCGAGCAGCTCTCTCCAGCGTTGATGTGCTGACACCAGTTGCTGACGTCTGGATGTGCATATCGCATGCGAGGAACCTGAAGCGCTTAAGTGGCGGCTGACATGCAACTGGCAATGCCGATGACAATGCCTGCTGTTGGTCACTGGTGGCTGACTTGAGCTGTATCTGTACATCACAAATGTGAGAAAGGTATGTACCAACCAGAGTGACAAGTAACAAAAACGGGCAAACAGAGCACTCAGCACATCCAAAAAAGATGGAGAAATGTTTATGTTTGTACCTGCATTTTGATGTATGACTTTGCTGGGGCAAGCAGCGGAACCACGTCATCTCTCATCATGACGGATGAGACACTGGGATCAAGGAGACATGCAGCTGCAGGTATGGATCAAATGGAGGAGAGGATGGGTCAAGTAGTGGAGAAAAGCGCTGGCAAAGAGACTTCAGGAGTAAGTTGGCATGCATTTTGATCCTTCAGGTGGAGTTTCAAGTCAAGGATTGCAGGAATGACACTAGAAAGTGAAAGTGTATCAGTCTGCAGAGCATCAGTTCGCTCTTTGAAAGTAGCAAGAAGTTGCTGTAAATCTACTACCCTCCCCCACTCACTGTTTGTCAGCGATTCACATTTGAGGTCTTTCATCACTGCATCTAAGTAGTGGTCTCTGATGCTCAGTAAACGTTCTACCATCATCAGGACCGCATTCCACCTCGTGCTACAGTCTTTCACAACAGTCTTCCCACAGAGTGCTACTAACTTCTGTTGTGCAACCGAAGACACTTTCACAAATTTCACCAAGTCTCTCACCTTCATTATTAAGTTGCTGTAACAGCTGCTCTTTGTCAATTCGTGAACCACCAGCTGAAGTAAGTAAACGCGTAAGCAATAAGTAAGTAACAGGCGGCCATTCTAGACTCCAGTGTCGAAAATCGTATAAAATCAGTCGCACATTTTTCAGTTATTGTTTTTTTTAGTTTATTAACTGAAACATATTTTTCAGTTACTATTTAAGTTTCAGTATTCAGTCATTTTTCAGTTACTATTACTATTTCAGTTAACTACATGAATTTTTTTCAGTTATTTTGCCATTTCAGTTTCTATTGCAGTTAACTGGATTAACACTGGTTAAACGTGGCCAAAACATGGATGGAGGTATGGTAATTGATAATAATTGGTAATAGGGTCTCTTCGTGTTGGATTGGAATGGTCTATAAAATTTGGGGTTTTGTGCTCCCTTTTAATTTTTGCTTCCATGAGCATAGAGATATCCAGTGGGATGGGCCAGTTTCCCCACTCAGCCAGATTTGATCAGTTTTTGCATAATTCTATAAAAGTATTTTAATCTCCATGTGTCTATTGTGTAAATTTGAATTTTGAAAACAGCAATATGGTGCATAATCAAAGCATAATATCAAAAGTCAGCAAATGCAGAGCAGGAAATCATTCATGTCATTATGGATATCTAAAATATCATGCCACTTTTGGTTGCAAAAACAGTCTGTTCACACAGCATGGAGTCAGGCATGGGGGTTTGCCATTGTCTGCCATGTCAGTCATTGTGATCTCAGATGCAGTACTGGAAGCAGGCAGACTCAAAAAACCCTGGCGACGTAGTGTGTTTTTTCCCAGATGGTGGATTTAGTTGACCAGTATGCCAACAAGTCACTAGCGTTAGGGTGGCTGCTGGTCGTAATGAGAATATGTGCAATAAATTTACATGCTGCGGAAATTAATTTTCAGCAGTATCAAAAGACTCCTCTTGGAGTTAAACTGGCCCATTTTCTTAGATAACCACATGTTAGCTAAGAAAATAGGCCAGTTACACCGATGTAAATAAAACAAGCGTTCTTTCAATATGACATAATTACTACATTTTGTGATCAAAGTATATAGCGCGCTAGGGAATTCTGTAAGTGTGTCGTTGGCTGATTGTTGTATTTAAAAAACACTGATGATAGACATATTGAAACTGCAGTTAAATGCATCTGTTCCTTGTACTTGTAGAAGTGCAAGAGATGCTGCTTACAAGAAAGTATTTGTGTGTTTTGAGAATGCAGTAGTGTTAGCGAGCGTGTGTTTGTGTGTGAGCGTGCATGACGTGTAATGTTGCTTATCTAGGATTTGTGATGATGTTTTATGAGTTTTTGTATTGCATGTTGAGTTGTGAGCTTAGTTGTACATGTTTATACTTTTCATGCAGTATTTTTGTGCGTGTGTATGTGTGTATGCATATGTGTGGTTATTTAGCACTTTTGTGTGCCAGATACTGGCTGATTTTGTGTTTCATACTGCCTTAGTCTAGTTAGGATTCATATAGCATAGATTTTATGTGGGAAAGTTACTATGCAGCCGAGAGTCCTTCTAGTTTTATAGATGAACTGTCCTGTAGTTAGATCTGTGAGTCGCCAAATTGCTAAATGCAATGTGTTGGTGGCAGGACTTGCATACTAATAGTATTTGCTGTCTAGTGTTGCATGCTGATGAGTTCTTTGAATATATTCTTTGTATTGTTTATCGAGTAATATTCCATTCATTTAACAATAGTTGCAGCTAGAATGTAGAAATCTAAAGAAACATGTTAATGGCCATACAGCACTCTTTTTCAGAGTATTAGTTGAATTGGAGTAATGATTTGTACAGGTTGTGCCAAAAAGTAATCCCTGTCGTTTTTCGCTTGTAGTTTGTTAGTGGACAGGTATTTGTGTATGAAGCTTTGTGTCTACAGAACATTCAAAATGATGCTCAGATGCCATGTTTTGCTGAGATTACAACATTACGAATGAAGTTATGCAGTTTTAAATGTGGCGTCCGTCCATCCACAGAAACTTTATTCGATTTTAATGATATTCGGCAAGTAGGTACAGGTCGATGAGTGATGCACGACAGTATACAGTATGACCTGATCCAATGTCAAGGTCTCGAAACCTTCAAAGTTGGAAATCCGGCCAATTTCAAAAGCTATCATCTCCTACGCCATATTTACAATGGGAGCTGGCAACTGACCACGGGTTCTTAAACAAGGGCATAATATCAAAATTTTATTTTTCTGGATTTTTGATATTTGTCCTAGTTTTTGTGTCACGTGACTTTGAACTTGGCACAAATCTCGTTGCGAAGAGTCAACCGTCAGTTCCGCACGGGGCTAATCTATTTATTTTAATTTACGAAAACTAAACTAACACTGGTATCTGCAAGACCATAATTTCTAGCACCATACAGATGAAGAGTAGACGCATTTAAACTGCATAGCTTTCATAACTTAGTGGAGACGTCTTCAAGAAATGTGACAACAGACTGTAACTTTGATTGTTGCACAAACATTTAAAATTTCATGCAAAACTTGTTTACTTGTCACTGAATTGTAAGCAACAAACGACATGGGTTATGCTTTTGGCACACCCAGTAGAGTTATGGGGGTTTATTTGAAACATTTAGTAATGCCTGTTTGGTGATAAATAATTTCGAATTGCCCATTCTCATTTACTTATTGAACCATGACACACTCCAACACAAACATTAATTACGCCTTCTGAAACATGCTATTATATTGCCAGTCACAGTTTGGCCATCTCTTCATTGAGCTAGTAAATGGGATGACAAATGTAATTATTCGCCTCCAAGCTATGCTTCGGGCGAATATTGGATTTACTCTGTGGGGCAAAAAATGGTGTTTACGCATTCGGCTATATCACTGTTGAAAGTGAACTGATTTACATGAAATGTGGAGCAATAGGAGTACATTGTTTGGAGCCGGCCCTGGCAGATTTTGGGCGCGATCTGAGCATTAGTGACGACTTGGGAGCCAGCCAAAATTTTGCTTTTGTTTTGGTCACATAAGCAAAGCGTGATTTCACGGATTTTACGTCGGCCAATTTTCACGAAAATTTTACCGTAAGGGTCCTTTTTCCAAAAAAAAGCCAAAATAAAAAAAATTAACGTCTTGCATCTTCAGGTCGCTATAACTCCTCAATGATTACTGATTGCCAGAAATTTACTACCAAACTGACCTTCTACGGGATGTCTAGTTTCCATTTGTATTGTTAGAATCCAAAGTCTTTCCCTGGACTGTATGTTCCATACAAGAAAGGTACCTACCCAAATGTTCAGCAATGTCCCTTGTCCGATATTGCATATATGAAAACCAATACTCTGCAGTGCTGGTGCTGCCTATCGACCAATATAGAAGAAAAACAGACTGAATAAGAAACTGAAAATAGTAACGTGGCAGATGATGCTGACATCACTCAGTCACAGGCATTTTACACTAGCCATCGTCGAATGCAGGAAGTAAACAGCTTGTGTGTGGATAGTCGACCACTTCGAGTTGAAAACTGTATTGTGTTCATTCAACACAATACCGCCATCTAGTTGCAGTTTGGGGTGATAATAACATTTTTATTTTGATTATTCAGCTGATCGCAGTAGCATAGTGAAGCTCAGCACTATCTTCTTTATATTGAAAATGCACATACTTTGAGTGAATTTAGGTAAACACAGGATTAATGCACGTGTAGGAATATGTGCAAAAAATATTCAGTGGCTACACTTAGTATATTTAAAAATTTACAAGTGCGCCTTGATGCTGACTTTAACAAGTACATCACTTCAAGTGTTTGTTCAAAAGTTAAGATACTGTACTTTTTGTCTCTTGGTGTTGAAGCATTATTTGCCTTGTGAATTAATTTCTAAGATTGAGTAATGTGTTGTTTATAGGCTGAGACTTGCCGGCTTGCACGGACTTCAAGGTGTTGTACGCAAGACTGTCACTGACGACTTGCAGTGTAACATCTGGAAACCAGTACACATGGACAAAATTATTCCATCGTTGTTGTTCAACATGCAAGATACTAGGTGTGGCTGTCATTACCTCTAACACTACTGTTGATTGAGTTACACCTCACTGATTGGCCCCATGTGGTGCCGGGGTACCCCCTTTCCTGCCTTTTTCCTTCCCTTGTTTATTCACTTCCCCATCTTTTGCTCTTCTTTACTTTTCCCTTTTTCCTTTTCTCGTTTGCTTTACCTAGTTTTTTCTTTTGTCCATTCCTTCCCTTTCTGCCAGAATAGTCACCACTCCGTTTCCAGGCCGGAGATCATAGGAGGCAATCGAACCTGGGTTTAGTTTGTTGCGTTCATTTTGTGTTATCTGTGTTGCTTTGTTTATTTATTCTGTTTTTTGTATTGTTTGGTTTAGTTTAGTCTTGTGGTGTGATAGTTGTCTTCCCCTCTTGTAAGCGCTAGCTTAATAATTTAAATGAGTTTCTCGATCCCTTTCCCTTTTTGGATGGCTGCTGAACAAAAAGGCAGCCATGGTTGAGGTTAATATATCACTAGCAAGATTCAGTACAAACCTCAAGATAATCGATCTTTTACTCCTTTAATGAACAAGCATTTACTTTCCGGTTGCAGCACTACTGTAAATTTCGCGAATTTGACGACCTTAAGTAGCGTTCTCACTCTGGCCGTAACGTGATCTTTGTGGCAGGTTACGGCCATAATGTATTGCCTTTGACCGCAAAAGAACGTGTGCCGTGGACGGTTTCAAAAATCTAGCACTGAAGGCTTGCTATGGCTGTTGATGGTGTGCACAAGCTATATTTTTGAGACGGTCCCTCACTTTTGCACATGTTCATTCGCGGTTGATGGCCATAACGCTCACGTTACAGCTGCAGTGAGAATGCTACTTTAGAAGGACACGTCAGTGTTTGGCCGTCCACGTTTGCAATTACATGGAAGGTTGCATCTGTGTCCATTTGCGGACGTGGAGTGTACGTAAAGCTTGAGGACACGTCCATTTGCGATGGCAAATGCGTCCGCATCCACAGTCCGCACATCTGTTCATTCATTACTCCCTAGGGCCCCTACACATGTAACACAACACAAGGAAATGTGCGTTAAAACCGCGATTAACGCGTGATTAAAATAACTAATCGTGCGATTAATGCGATTTAAAAAATTAAGCGCTCAACAGCCCTAAAAAGTCGTGAGATATGTGGCCATCATGCCGGTGTTTCAGTGATTGTGGGTTCACTGCTTACAGTTTCTAGTTTAGACTTGTTTTCTGTGTAATAGAAAATACTACTTTGTGTTTTATGTGCTAGCAATATTCATAGTGAGCCGGAGAGTCCAAAAGATGACGATTATCCAGCAAATGTCGCGGAAACTGTTTTCCGTGATCTCATATGTCGTGCATCGTATGGCAACATAAATGCTGTCATACGACCCGTACTTGTGTAAGTAGCAGTTATATTTTTTGATTGGCCTGTCATAGGATATTGGTACTTTGTACCTGGTAGTGGTGTGCAGTATGGCAATCAGCATGGCTGTCTGTCTTTCCAGTCACATATCTGAAAAATGCACGTCCAAATTTTACCAAATATTCTGTACATGTAACCTGTAGCTGTGGCTCAGACCTCCTATGACAGCAGTGCAGTATGTTATATATGTCCATATAAATCAAGGCATCGATTACGGTCCAGTTCCTGCCCACGCCTGATCGTTCCTTGAACTCGGCTCAGCACCATTGGCGATCGATCGATCATTTCGTGTGACTGTCGCACAAGCATGGAACAGTCTTCTTACGAACGTC
>Ga0209363_1000871_pt1 | contig 13212 bp, 13 predicted proteins | sample WorMetexBAHAMAS3_FD_187385 | JGI IMG/M metagenome (GOLD analysis project Ga0209363, IMG submission 187385) | Marine gutless worms symbiont microbial communities from Max Planck institute for Marine Microbiology, Germany - Inanidrilus exumae... | ecosystem: Host-associated > Annelida > Digestive... | reverse complement strand
GTCTACCTGACTGCTCGACGCCACTTCCGGTTTGGTCGCTCCGTCGTCGTCGGCTAACTCCGGCTTGTCGCACGCGCCGCGGTCGATGTCGTAGACCTGCTTGTCTGACGAAAGACTTGGACAGATGTCGGACGATGCGACGCAAATGTCGTCGGCAGAGTCGGTCAGTCGTGCGTCATCATTGACGTGAGTTACGACAATTATTGCCTTGCGGCCGCCATCGTTGGTCATCTCTTCCACCCCGAGAGTCCTCTGGACGTCGTTGACGGAGCCGCATTCTACCGACGGCGCCACGGCTTCCACACAGGACACGGTTGCCGACGTCACCCTGACGGCGTGGCGGTCGCTGACGCCGGCCGCGAGTGAACGCTGCCACGCCGTCGGCTGCAGCTCGACACAGCCGCGCCGACGTCCGCCGGCACCTTTAAGGTGACGTCGAGCGCGCCACCGCGCCGCCAGGTAGATCTTGACGTAGACGACCACCATGACGACCAGCGGTAGGTAGAACGACCCGACGATGGAGTACAGCACGTACCCGGGCTCCTCGCTGAGGACACACAGCGGCCGGCCGTCGACGATCGGCTGAGGCCGCGACCACCCAGCTCGTCGGCCCGCGACCACCCAGCTAGCGGCGGGAAACAGATGACGCCCGACGCGATCCAGACAACGGAGATCATCAGCGCGGCGCGCCTCGGTGTCCGCTTGCGCAAATAAGAAATGGCGCGAGTGATCGACCAGTAGCGGTCGAGGCTGATGAGGCAGAGATTGAGGATGGAGGCGGTACAGAGAAGAACGTCGGTGGAGAGCCACAGCTGGCAGAGAATGTCGCCGAATGCCCAGTAGCCCATCAGCTCGTTGGCAAGCGACAGCGGCATGATGAACAGACCGACGAGCAGGTCGCTGACGGCCAGTGACGCGATGAACCAGTTCTGTACGCCCTTGAGTCGACGGTCGGCCGCAATGGCGACGATGACGAGTGTGTTGCCCAGCACGATCGTGATGATGATGGCGGCTACAGCGACAGTTGCCAGAGCGACGCGCATCCTCTCATCACCGCGGTCAGTACTTGTCGTCGTGTTGACTGGTCGCAACCACGTCATCGTGGCATCGTCGACGGCAACGACGCAGGACGCTGAAGACATCTCGTGGTCGTCTGCACAACTCATCTTCATTCGACTTCAACTGTATGATGTGGCTCCGGTCGAGTCGAGCAGCCCAGGTCGAGTTGAAGCCTATGACACTAAACTATTCTGCGTTGTCCGTTTCGTTCTGTTTGATTCCGGCAGAATTCTATGTTCGTAGTCAGTATTACCGACATTGTGTCGGATATGCGGTCTTTTCAGCATTGTACTGGAGAAAGCCCATATTTCGAGTTGGTGAATCAACGTTTAGAAGAAGCTCTTTATTTCATTACCGGAGTCGATGTTACGACGACAAACACTTGTTAGCACTGTCGCTGGTCACCGTAACTCACCTGAAATAACAGAGACAAAACAAGTATGTCGGTGCTCCTTATTGTCGGTCCGAAATGTACGCTGGCCACGTCGTGTGCTACCCCATGGAGATCTAGTCATGGTGAGTATGCCAACAGAACAGACAGACGGACGGACGGATCAACGCCAGACCGATACATTAAGCTTTTCGCTAGACGCAGCCAGCGTAGTAACAATTATTTGAGGGCGATCGGCGATAGAAAACCTCTACGAATATGAAACTAATAGATATAGTTTGTTGTTTTGATTTTTCAGCGGGTCGTCAGTGTCACTGGTATCGTGTCTACTTTTCATTCATGCCACATTTTTCGGAGACCACACTGTTAAGAGAAAGCACTCAGAGAGTTCAGACCCGCGAAGGCGCCATCTAGTGAATGAGGCGCCGCCAAGCGAATGTCAGTAGAACGCGACGGTGTTAGCAAACGTCCATAAAAGATTCCTCCAAATTCTAATCGATTGGTCCTTCCTTATCTGGATGCTAACCACTTCTCAATGTCTCATTTTCTTCAAGCGGGGGCCTGGCCCCTGACATTTGCATTAGTTATTGCACATTGTTGAGTTCACTTGCTTTACACGTCAGCCGTTTTGTCAGACTGAGAAACATAGGCAGAGCGTAGTCTCCGCATCTGCAGTGAGTAGAACCTGCGTAATTCATACACAAAGACATGCATTGGCTATAACGAAACGCACGTGCGTTCCAATTCCATAGAGTTCAACATGTCAAGTGAACCACCTCTACAGAGACTTATGGGGGCATCGTATAGAGTGGGGCACAACTCAAAGGAATTTTTCGGCGCTTTGCGCCAAAAAATGGGCCCCCTCACGCACAAATTACTCCCAGCGCCACTGGTTTAAGGTCAACAAAACGTGTATCTTTTACGCGAAACTTAGTCACTTTCTGCCACGTTTTACCGCGCGACATTATGCTAGCACGGTATATGCTGTCCTTATGTGTCTGTCTGTTTTCGTCTGTCACTATTGCCTCTTCTTTCAAGCTTTCGACTTCGAGCGTTCGCGATTCCACGATGTGTTTTCAATTTCATTAAGTTTGACGGCTATGTGGCCAATCGTCTTTCAGTCACCGCGCTTTTTATGTGACCTGACAGTCGCTAGGTGCCTATCTACTGCTGTTTTAGGCACATAGAGTCGCTCAGCGAACTGCAGCTAAGTGTAGGTCGACCGTGGATTAATCGGAGACAGAGAAATTCTGCGGTTTTGTCGAAGTTGATGACTGATGAGTGACCGAAAACCGCCGCCGTCGCTAGTAATAGCGTCGTTACGTAGCCTAGATGTGCAACGTCCGTCCGTCCATCAGTCTGTCGAAGCACGCGGGCGTTGTACGACGTCATATTGCCGTCTTCGTGGGTTTTATATGCTTCTCGCGAGCGTCTCCGATGATTAACGGAAGCATTTGACAGCCAGTGACGCAAAATGCCTCTGCTTCTCCGTCCGCTACTAGTCCGTTGGGCTGTCGTAATGGCAACCGATTTTTTCACCGAATTCATCGACGCCAACAATATCTCACGGACACGACTGGCATGAGTAAGCACAGGCTTTTCCCACATAACGCCTACTATCACAATAACAAACTTTAAACTTTACGGCTCCCGATGTCAGTTCGGACGAAACATGCATTTTAAACGTGTTAATAGTACTAGAATTGATACAATGTGTCGAAAGTGAGTTCCAGTTGTCAACAACTCTATTACTGAACACATATTTCCTGCTGCCAAGTCTAAATCGTCTCTTGAACAATTTCTGGTCATGTCCTCTTCGACAACTCTTTGCAAATTATCAGCCCTGCTCTGGATGATAATATTTATCACGACGAAGACTGTTTCTAAAATATGAACACGTGTCCATCGGCGCTCATTCAAAGTGACTCGCATCTCACTTCACCGCCCATCGCTGTTAACAGTCTAAAATATCATAAAGACGGAGAAATACACTAATGCACTGGAACCCTTTTAGAATTCCTTCTTTTTCATGGCGTCTGAAAACTACAGTACCATTAATACATAACATACTAGTTATATACACTGTGTCCTAAAAACGCCACTCCTTTGGCCTGTTATAACTTCGACTTACATCAACCGATTTTGATATTTTTTTTGCAGCAATGTTGCTAATGTTGGCAGTCAAATGGTACTTTATTTTTCCTACCTCACCTAACTAGTGCTTCTGCGCCTTCTGGGCCATGACCTTTGACTGTGAAACTCGAATTTGATTAGAAAATGTCAAGTTGAACCACGATGCCAACAAAGTAATCGTAGATAGCAGACTTCGCCCATTTCGCCGGAGGACGATCTAGCCACGACCGTGGGTCGGCAACATGCACCAAAAATTTAGAAAAGATAGCACGTGTAGTTTCGGTGATATCCTCGCGGACAGACAGACACACAGACACACACAGATATACTCACCACAACACTTGCGCCCCCTTACGGCGGCGAAGTATGTATCTATGTCAAAGGTCATTTCATTAAAACGTTATAGTCCGGTCACACACACAGTCACAGACACACAACAGACAATTACACTACACGGCCAATAAAGGTTAACGAATAGGACTAGGGATAAAATTGCCAAATAATGCAAATTCAGCATGCAGACTAAAAGAGCGGGCGAAATAATTTCAGACTCACGAGTTTCAATTTTCGCACCGTTGGCTGCAGGTCTAAGTCACTGACCAACATCCTATCAGTAACAGCAGCATTCACTTAATGCCATTGAAAAAAAAGTAAAATATCAAATTCCCGAATAACAAAACAAAAACTCACCACACGAAACATCAGCGTGATACTCCATCAAGAGGTCAGCCGATTATCATGCAAGACAAGACAAGACAAGAAGCAAAGGGATTGGTTCGGGTTTCATTTCACAAACTACACCGTGTCCGGAAAAAGGTGCCACTATATTTTTGCTTATAACTTTGCCTAACGTTTATCGATTTTCAAAATTCTTTTACCGACACACTTAGCAGTAAACGTTTAGTAAAGCCGTAATAAAATATCTCGCCACTCCTCAAATGTGTCGCTACAATACCTTGTGAAATATTTATGTCAGAAAAACAACAACCTGAAACGTGTACGGTGATTAACGATACATCACAAGGCAGCGTAACAACGTGATTTAGGAGTGGTGGGATTTTTTACTAACACTTTGTTTCAAGTTTACTACTGACTAAGTCTGCCTTGAAAGAATTTTTAAAATTTGTCGATATCTTGCGAAGTTATGGATAAGAAAGTTGATTGCCTCAAGCATCATTTGCGCGGGCACTGTCTTGCTGAAAGATGGATAACTCGCTTGAGATCTATTGTATGGCGGACAGTAACTGCTATACTGGCTTGACAGTGACGTAATTTCTTTATTTTTATCTACGCCAGCTGTTCTGGCTGACGATGTAGGGCAAGGAAATGTAAAAACGGCGGGACTTGCACCAAGAATTGATGTTATCCGCGCATCTCGATAGTCGAGAGCGCAGTGCGTCAGTGTCGTCAGCTGTCGTGGAACTGAGTGTCATCGGCGTAAAGATCAGACTGCATGGCATGTAGCTTAGCTCCAACAGATCAGCGATGTCCTCGGTGTATATGAGACAAAGCAGCGTGGACCCAAGACCGAGCCTTGGGGGACGCTACAGTCTACTGGGAAACTGTATGTCTGCTCACCTTTGCATGTGAAAGTTTGGGTCCGGTCTGTCAGATATGACTCAAACCAACTGACAGCCGTACAGTCCACAGGGAACCGGTTGGCTACAGGAGTAGCCTATCTGGTGGTCAACGGTGTCGAAAGCCGCACTAAGGTCGAGCAGGACGAGAAAAGATACTTTGCCATTGTCGGTGGAGCGGATAAGGTGGTTGTGGACAGACAAAAAAGGAGTTTCGGTCGAGTGGAAGGATCAATAGGCTGACTGCTTGTGAGTAGATGAATGTTCAGCAAGGTGGCTGACGACCACGCGTTCGATAGGCCTAAGCTTGGTAAGGTATGTAAGGTTGCAAATGGGTCGGTAAGAACTGGCCTGCATCCAGTATGGGTTTCTTGAGCAACGGTAGTACACGGGCTTGCTTGAGTTGTGCAGGGAAGAATCCACATTCCGAGGAAAGGTTACACAGACGATTATGACTGCCATTGACTGGTGCAATGGAAGGAGCCAATTGCTTAAGATAGAAATCGGGTCTAGTTCTGTGTTCTATGTGTATTTTTGTACAGTCACGCAACCTTATCGTTTGTCTTGCCGGGTCGGTTCACGGCGCGAGACTGCGCGACGCCCATTATTTCGGATCATCGGCGCGCGGTCTCATTGATCGGCGTGGGCGCGTGTACAAGTAAGTAAATATATAGTGACGAGGTCCGGTAGCAGTCAGTGTAGAGGACGGTCGCCGTCTGTCAGCGCCGTCCAAGAGCTCTCGTGTCGCTGTCACGACGAAATTACCGCACGGACGAACCAGCCAATGGAGTGGTGCACTGACCTGCAATATATACAGTCGGCTGCGGTCTCTCTCAGTCGATCGACCAACTGTCCCGTTTAACGCGACATCTTCATCCGTCATTTATTCGTCGCCGAACCGCTCGTGCGCAACCGAATTTGTTGTCCGACCGTGTGCGACTGTCATACGAGCGGTCGTCAAATACGATCATTAGCTAGTCGTTCTCCTTCATCCGCTGCCGGTCGTCGGCCGTACCGTACGGTCTCGAGTGAACGGAGACATATCTCATCAACAAAGCGATTCGATTTATTACGCTGGTCGCGTCTAGCGAAAAGCGTAATGCAACGGTCTGGCGTCCGTCCGTCTGTCCTGTCTGCATATTCACCGTGACTCATCAGGGGGCAGCATGCGACGCATCCGGCGTATATTCCCCCCCCGGCAATAAAGAGGACCGACATACTTGTTTGCGACAGTTTTTAAACACATTTATAAACACCACTGTGTCTTTTATTTTTGCGTCCATGAAGCACAGATAATGAGATCGGTTTAGCTTTTTGTCTATAGGCTATGTATCAGAATAATGATATCGACGTCAATATGAATATTAATTTTCTCCTTCTTTCCACGCCCTTGTAATTCGCTTTCCGCGATTTTTCCGCTTCTCCTCCATCTCCCTTCTTCCTCTTCTTACAGCTCCCGTGCAGGCCTTCCCTGGGATATATTGCAGTGGCACCATGCAACATTATAGAACAGCTATTGCAATGTAAATAAAATACACTGTAGTCATTGCCGTTGACGGCCGTATAGGCTGTTTACAGTGCCGAAATCCACTTCCGGTCTGCTACGTGACCGCAGTCTGTCGTCCCACGTATAGTTCAATATTCGGTCACTGGATGACGTGCGATAGTCGACATTTGCAGCATTGTCTTGAGAACTAAACGAGGTCTGTGCTGGCAGCCACAGAGTTGACAACGCTGCCAGGACACGCTGCACCAAAATTACCAAAATGGTGACCAGAGTTTAACCCACTTTAGCTACACTAACAATCATGGATTCGACGCCAGGTTGGCTAGCCGACCATTTTAACTTTTGATTTTCGGGAACTCTGGCGCCCATGGTTGAATGCCAGAGTGCCAGAAAGTCAAAAACTAAAAACGGTCTGTTAACCAGCCTGATGGCATCGAATCCCTTAGTCACTGTCCCCATTTTGGAACTATGGGCAAAATAGATGACCATTCTGCACCTACATTTTATGAGAAGGCAATAGGCCTAACATTTATTCTTATTAAGAGCGAGCGGTCGGTTGTTTGTCTGTCTGAAACGAGGCCAAATGCTCCAGACCGAGGCTGAGGCCAAAAGTTTGGCCTCTAGCCAGTCTGGCCTCAATAACTTAACAAAATTAATTCATCTTTCTTAATTAGACCGGATGTTAAGTTTACTTTGAAGCGAAAACGAGGCTAAGAGCCTACGATTTGTATATTTTGTAAACATGTCCTAACGTTACCAGGACCGCCGGTTTGAATATCATCTACCACTACTGCTGCTACTTCTGCAACAGCTACTACTGTTGTACTAGTAGTAGTAGATACATGTAGATAATAAACAGGCCAGGGTAACGATAGGACAAGTTTACAAACAACGTAAATAAACCTTAGGCTCTTAGCCTCTTTTTGGAATTTCACGAATATTCCTCAAGAAAGGTGAATGACATTTAAAATAGATATTTGGCAAACTGATACACGTACATCTTGACCTACCTAGATCGAATTCAACAGTCAAGGCCACAGGTCACAGTTCAAGGCCACAGAAGGAAAATGTTGTTAAAGTAGCCGGTGCGATTTCGAGTGAGATCGTTTCTAGTTCTAACATGAAATCAATGTGGGATATACTTTATCGAATTTCGGTGTCGCGTCCAGCCGCTACACCTCAACTGCCATTTTACTGCCGCGCTGTAAAAAATCAATTACTTATCCTACTTAGTGTAATCAATGCGATACGAGGGCACGATAATGAATCAACGTGCATATGAAATATCAGCAGTCGAGGTCGAGGCATGCTGATTTTTAAAATAAGCTGCATAAAATTGTTAAAGCATATAATTAGAAAGAGTAGGCCTGATTGGCGCTCACAGACCTCTAACTGAACGAATCAATTCGCAGCCGCAAGGGGTGACAAGTCGGCGATGCGGCCATTTTGCCAATTTACTTTGGACACTGTACATAGATAGAATATCCCGAACATGTTCCTCAAAGTTTAATCAATACTTCTCTGGTCCGTAATCTACCTGTTCCAAGATTTCATAAAAATCCATCCACGGACCGGGTATTTTTGCTATCCTACTAACAAACAGACAAACAAACCGCGGTCAAACAGTATCTCCGTCAATCGTAGCGGAGGTGATAAGCTGATAACACTGAGAAAACGTTAATTCGTCCATCCGTGCATCTTTGGGCTCCACGGCGCTTGACAGATGCTGTTGTTATTATTATTACTACCATTGTTCGATTTAAGAAGCGTTGCTGTCAATTTAAAATGAAAAAACGAAGTTAATAAATGTGTTCAGACTGACAAATTAGTTGAGATACCCTCCAGTTTTGTTCAAATATTTAACTGATAAGCACAAACCTCAGAGAATGTGCGTTTCAGCTTGATTCTTCGAGACGTCAGTGCACAGTGGTAGGCTACAGCGGTCGCTGCGTCTAACTACTCAGCATGCAACTGCTGGCTACCGCTCTTTCTATGGCGCCTCTTCTAGCAGGCCCCGCTACGAACTGCACTCCGTCTGTCTGTTCGTCTCTCCCGTGTTCGCCCCTAACTCGAACTAAAAAGACCTAGAAAACACAATATTGACAGGGACGTTGAAATTGTTAATTAATGAGTTGTTGTATGCGTATTTCATTTATGCGAATAAATTTGATTTGATTTGATTTGATTTAATCATTATCGCTTAGGGTCGCTAGATTATCCTCTCTTCTTTTTTTCCCTTCCTTTCCACTTCTCGTATTTATTCTCATCTTATGTCCAATTTGCTCCCTAATTTTTTTCCCTCTTTTTCTTTTCTCTTCCCTTCTTTCCTCTTTCTTCCCTTTTCTCCCCATCCTCAGCTGCACCTTAAAACCAACCCCGTCCGGTCCGACCCAGCCAGCAGTGATACAACATCAACAGCTCAGCAACTGCTGGGATGGCCGACCGTGTCGTAGCGAAAGCCGAAAAAATTAAGTCTAACACGCATCTTCGATGAAGGTCTTCCAAATTTCTCTGAGCGGATATGGACCCCCATCTAATGCAAGGTAGATGTTCTCCGTGTTAACCCCCACACTAAAAGCCAACTTCATCCATTTAGGCATTTAGCCATAATGCACCAACGCCACAAACACAGACACATACACAGACACACACTCACACACACACACACACAACCCATAGTATGACATGAAGCGGTACTGCCTAAAACCCGTCTGGGAAGGCCCATGGGCCATAACGTTTCGGCTGCCGCGGCTGCACCTTTTTGCTTATGCCATTATTTGTCCAGACTGAGTTGTATAGAACTGACAGCATGCAATAATTGCAAGAAGAGGAAATACAATAAATTGAGAGGGAAATGGATAGGTATTCGGCGCCGCTCCGAGTGACATTTCTGTAATTTTAGTGCCGTTATACCTAGAGTGAAGTGATGTCAGAGTAATCTATGGTCACGATACGATCTCCATTTTGTAGGGCATGTTGTAGTGACCTTACTTACTTACTTACTTGCACAGTGAGCTCGTTTACTGAACAGGTCTGCTGGGATCAGAAAGCGCAGCCGCCTGTATATGATTACAGGAAGACGGTAATTTATGGCTCCTTTAGTGGGCTTTCTAGCTATTAGTCTAGGAAGAGGAAATGAAGAAAAAGGTTTTAATAGATAACACAAATGAAGCGGTGACGGTCTAAGTATAGTGGAACAGTTTTCGGAGATCTTACTCTCCTCTCTATACTAACAACAAACGTATGGTACGGCTTAAGCTTCCGTAAAAGATGCTGGCTATTTATAACAAGTGGTCAAAGAATTTTTACGAAAGGCCGCATCGCAAAAAGAAATTTTCACAGGGACAATGTAATGTGACACCGACCAGTCGGCAGCATTGCAGCATGCTGCTGCAGTGGCGCTGTGGTGCCGTTAATGATATTTTTGCAGCGTACAACGCAACACTGAGTCACAATGCTTTTTAATAAGCCGGACAACCCCCAAAATTGCCGCTTTCCCTTAGGGATCTGGACCCCATCTAACACTTGGTTCTTTGGGACCACCCGAGGGGCACGCTAAAACGCAGAATTGGAAAACTAGAGAGTGGAAAACACGGGAGGATAGTGCAAGGCTGGAAATCACAGGAGTGGAAAACGCAGGAGGAAATGCAGCAAGTATGGAAAGTATGACACTCTTTTTCCAGCGTTTATTTATTCCCTGTGACAGTGGAGGTATAAAAAATTGTAAAAAGCAAGCATGTCCTGCAGTTTAAGTGATCTGCGAATGAACTGACACGTTTGTAAAGCTTGTTGTTGACAACGCACATCGTACGTAAGTAAGTAAATAAGTAAATAAATAAATAAGTGTGCACTATGTCTGTGGTTTTGTGACGTTGTAAGTCGTGCCTCGCAAAGACCTGCAGGATTATGGAGATGAATAACGGCGAGAGTAATTATGAGCAATAAGAAAGTGATCCGGCTTGGTATATATGCACATTCTAATCAGCTTCATCGTCGAGTTAAAACGGAAGGAAGTGTGACGTATCTGAAGTGCATGAAAAGCGGATGAGATGGCTGTACAAAAATGGTCGGACGGCAATAATTTCTAGGGATAAGTACAGCTATGCATTTAAAATGTCTTCTGCATGTAAATGTAATGATAACGTGGGCAGGCGCTGTAAGATTGACTTTCATTCCTGTGGCGTCGCCAGCAACTGAAGCACGAGCGGCGAGCGTGAGAGCGCGAGCCTATGAGGTCTGGAACCTGTGCCCACAGCTGAAAGCCTTCTGCTGTATTTGAATGTTATATGCAGGACCGGATAAAAGTTGGCGTAGCCCTGGGCACTGCAAAACCATAGGTCCTTCCGTCTCTCACCTGTCGCCCTCTACGTGATGCTAAATGTTTGTTTCTTTACTCGACATTTTGCGGATTTTACAAATTGAAGTAAGTAGGCCTAAGTGCAGGTATTCTTTGTGCTTAATGTTTGCTAGGCCTAATTATATATGGCAGACATTTAACTCAGCACGTGATCGATGACATTTCTTATATTGCTTAGTGTTTATGATCTCTAGCTGTGGTTTTGACGGTTACTAACATGAAGTGGTTTCACGTTAATATGTTAGTGGAAATCCTGCAACATAGTATGTTTTTAAAAACAATAAAGGCAATAAATGTCTCTTATAAGAATTCTGTACAACACATGATTAGTTAAGCTCTAACACTGCCTTCAAGGACTTTTGCCTGTACCGTTTCTCCTGAGCTAATCGGTTTTTGTTTTTAGTTTTTCCTTAATTTTTTGTTTCTGTGCCGTGCGCTAGACTAAGCTGGCCATGTCGTCAGCTTTTGAGCACAAGTAAATATATCGTATCGTAACGTATCGTATCGTATCGTATTTGGCTTTCCATAATAGACCCTCCTCCATTTTCAACTCTTGCATTCTCCTCCCGCGTTTTCCACGTCTACATTTTCCTCCTGCGTTTTCCACTCCTGTGCTTTCAATCACCCGATTTTTGATCATCCTTCGTTTTCCACTCCTGCGTCCTTAGTCCATCCCACCCGAAGCAGCCCTCTCTTCAAACGGCATCTCTATCGGTTCAGCCGTTTTTTGCAGGGCCCACAAATGTGACCAGACATACACACGCAGAGAAAAAGACTACGCTTAAATATGTTGTTGGCTGCAAACTTTCCGTTTATCCAATCCAGGATGCAGCGAAAGACATATTTCTTTCATCAATAATAGTTTTTATTGATTTCGCTTTCATCATCCAGTTCCAGTATAAAGGGTACTTAAATTAATTCTTGGCTCTGTTTTATCTTTCTCTTTTACGACCGGCCATTTAGCTCAAAGCCCCGCGTACTATTTCATCAAAATTCGCGTGCGAGTTTCGAGACTTATAATTATGACTTAACAGCCTTGTGACCGTGTGACTGACTTCGGAGAGATCTCGACATTTTTATACAAGTTGACATGTCCCGCCATCAAGATCATATTCAGGCTCACTGCTTTTATCACCACTACAACATGCAAAGTGGGCATAAGAGGGCTGGTATATACACATGTTAACAAGTCTCCGCTGCCGCTGACAGAGCCGCGCGACGCGGTGCCTAACGCCTACCTTGTTGTACACAGATGTAGACGGTCAGTGTGATAAACTGGTGACCGACGGCGCTTTGTCTATGAGCAAAAACAGGGCCACTCCGAGGTTTACCGGCCTCCTTCCACAGTCGGTCCGAATCAACTGAAGCTCGCTTATGTAGGGTGCATAGAATCTTAAATGACTTTTGTCATTTTTGTAAGTAGGATAATTACTCACCGGTTTCAAATTGTCACATTTCTTATATAGTGAAGTCGAAGGTTGTGTTACATGCATACTTGTATATAGTCTATAGTCATACTGACAGAATGTTGACGATTGCAAGTGCTGTAAATAGCAGATGTTTAATCAGTGGCTATTTATGTAAGCGGATGCCATCTAGCAAAAGTAACCGAGATCGATGGTGGTGTCTCGTAGGTCAACTGTGTCCATGGCCGTGTCTCGGCGTCCACTACTTCCAATCGCCGTGTCAAATCCAATCGGCAGACAGTATGTGCAATATGACGTCGGCGACGGGAGCGCTGACCACGTTCATTTATTCTCTACTCTTTTCCCGGATTGTTTCGACCGAGCAGCCCACACACTCGACGTATTTGTCTTACGCAATCTTTTCTTTTCTCTCCTGTAGGTTCGGCAATGCCATCTGCTCATAATACTCTTCCTCACTTAGGCCTATACCATAGTTGATAAAACAGATTTTGAAATTAAAAACATAAAACACGTTCTTATACTTCAATAAAAACATTTTAAAATAAAAACATGTCCGACGTCAGTTGTGTTAATTGCAGTTTGAGACTGAGTTAAGGAGCTACAGAGACTTATCAGGCCTCTTATTGTGTGCTACTTGGCAGCTTCTGCCATCATCGTCATCATCATTTTCGTCACATTGCTCGTTGCTCACGTCGCTCAGCTTCTCTTTTCTGTTCTGTCTGTTCTGTATGGTTTTTGTTTATATTGCTGTTATATTATTT
>Ga0209363_1000870_pt1 | contig 13213 bp, 7 predicted proteins | sample WorMetexBAHAMAS3_FD_187385 | JGI IMG/M metagenome (GOLD analysis project Ga0209363, IMG submission 187385) | Marine gutless worms symbiont microbial communities from Max Planck institute for Marine Microbiology, Germany - Inanidrilus exumae... | ecosystem: Host-associated > Annelida > Digestive... | reverse complement strand
ACAATATTTGTCTGACAGCAGCATATTGAACCACCGTAGATAATTCACGACATTATAAAAGCAATGTACTTACAGATGATACGTCTTTCCGCAACCTTTAAATTGTCTTTTCGCACAATTTATTGCGGAACAAATCGAATCGGTTCATGTCGTTGATTGACATCTGTGGCTTGTTTACTTATCGTCTGCCTCTAAGATAATAGTCCCGTCCGATGCGCATGGGCAGCGAGCCGAGATGGAACCGAACCACGCTAGAACCAGTCTTAGAACCAGTTGTGCCGCGCAAAAATGTAGTTCGCAGCCACAAAAGGAATTGTAAGTTTGTAAGAAAAGGTTATAGTTAAGTAAGTGTTGATATCTTTGGTGGAATTTATTGTTATTGCTATTCCTGTTCTTCATTGCTATATATTTTTGCCGCTTCTACGTGTGCTTACGAAAAATGGCCGGTACCATACGACCGTAGCTACACCATCAGCACCAGCCAATAGCGTATGGCCACTTCGTCACTCCAGTTATATATTCTATCCTCCTGGATTTCGGCACTGTATAAATTGTTTGTTTGTGTGTTTACTTAACTTCCTTCCTCCCTTTCTTTCTTCTTTATGTTCTTCTTTCCCTATGCTTTTTCTTACTTATTTACTTCCTTACTCGTTTACTTCCTGACTTATCTATCTATTTCTCTATAATAGGCTCGTTCCGTTTCCAGTACCTAGGTCATAGGAGGTGACCAGACCTGGCTTTATTTTGGGGGTACATTATATACTGTAGTATATTTTGTTTTGTTGTGTTTGTTTCAGTTTTTCAGTACTAAGTCAAGAGATTGGCTGGGAAGAACGTCTCTGACATTATCTGTTTTGTATCGGGTGGGGCATAAAACCTTAACTCAATCAATCAAATTTGAGTATAAGGCATGCGTTCGCACAGTTTGAAGAAGCTTAGGTACGTCGTTGTCATGACTTAACTGCTGTTTCTAGTCTATTATTTTGTCCGTATCACTGTACACGTATAGCTTTGAAACAGGGTAATGCATTCAGTTGAGTGTCGTTTTGTCTGTCTGTCCCATAGCAGAATTAACCAAAACGTTGCAGATGATGTAGCTATATCTTTGATATTTGGCATAATTAGCTACATTTTAAAAATGATATGTTCTGGTTTCTGAGGTAAAAATATTAGGCCTAATATTGTCAAACTGTATATCAGCAATTGCTGGACAGACCTGCACATGCTGAGACGTCACCTATACAACTTACAACTGATCTAAAATCAATTATCCAATGATATCATCCTTCACTGTACTATTTTTGTAAGTCGATTGCCGGAAACGTAAATTACTTATGGACGAGTGTAACAGAACATGTGCATGTGATAAATTAAAGGTATGAATAGAATTTCTTCCTTTGTTCCTTGGGTGCTTTGAAACTGTTGGTTGGGTCACCCAGCCATCACTATCAAACAGTGGCGTCGCCAGGATTTGGTGCCAGAAGGGGCACGTGCAAAAGTTACTGTTTTTTACAGGAGGTAGTTGTTGACATATAGTCGCTGTCAGACTTTGTACAGGTCAAAGTGCACTAAGAAATTAAATTGTTGTAAGTCGAGGGGGGCACGTGCCCCATAGCTGGCGACGCCAATGCTATCAAAGACTGGACGATCTTACCTGTCGCTCACCTTTGTCGTGTACGTGACTACCATTGACCTTGAGAAGTCCTTCAGCTTTGACAATATGGTTGAAATTACAGGCCACATACACTTCCCGAATCGTGTGTAAAACATATTGTACTTAATTGTGCTATACTTCTTGAGGTGTGGGAGTTAGAAAAGTTTTACGCAGCTAAACTGACCTGCAAGGTCACTGGCAATGGTGCCATTTGATAGGCCACATAATAATAATAATAATAATATACACATTTGTATAGCGCCATATGGTCGTAACTTCAGAGGCGCTAACCAGAAACTAACCAACCACATATGGTTTCCTGTTAGTCTTCCAACCCTGTACTGTTTCTATCTTGAACCGTTTCCGAAATATCACTTATTTACCTAAATTTGGAAAGGTCACATGACCTTAAGCACCCCCATTAGGGGGTAATCTATCATGCGTACACTAATACTCATCACCGTCAATCTGCGCACTAAATTTGAAGTGTCTAGCTTTGCCCCTTTCCAAAAAACGATGGATCCCAAAAAATTAAAAATGGTTCACGTGACTCTGGGCACTCTAATTCTGAGGTAGTTGTTGACCCAAGACTAACACTTGACATTGACTACTTGTGTACAAAATTGTTATGGTTGAGCGGGGCCACATGTGTCGTCATGCCAAATTTCATAGCGTTGCTGAGATATGGTAATTTTTGGATTTTTCAAAATGGCGGCCATCCGCCGTCTTGGATTTGTTGTAGGTGTCGGGGGTACCCCAGATGCTTCTTTCGGATTTTACCTAAGAGAAGCATTCCAAAACCAGACCCACACAGAAAAGATATTATACAATGAAAGACATTAGGCACTGATGTTATAGGAACTGATGAACAGCAATTACACAAGGTATCAGTGAACTGATAAATAGGTCTTGTGGTGGTTGGTTAGTTTCTACCCTGTTGTAGGTGCTAGCGTAATAACTTAAATGAGCCTCCCCTATCCTTTTCCATTTTGGGTCGTCGCTGAAAAAAAGGCAACAAGGTCGGGAGGTTACTATATCGTCGGCCATCCTTAACCTGTCTGAACTAAATCTCCACCCAAGACCTTGTCCCCGATATAGCCTATTTTTGTGCTGAAAGGGATGTTAATCTCCCAACCAACCATTTGCATAGTATTGCGATCATCATGTCTGTCTGTCTTGTCATCTGTTTGTCTGTCCGCTCACATATGTTAAAAACCACACGTGCAAATTTCACCAATTTTTATCTGTTACCTGGGGCTGTGGCTTGATCCTCTGACGGCAATGCGAACGTTATATACTTCCGGTTTTGCTTCATGTTTTTGCATAATGAAGCGAATAAGCCAGAATCAAAGACGACGCATACGTTTCGTCCAGTTCGCCAGGTGGCGGCATAGTGGGTGAAGTCTGCCGTTTGCGACTCCATTTTTTTCGTATAATTCTGTATGTGGACAAAATACCTTTAAAGCACCTTCCGCCTGCGGAAAGAGCAGCTTAAAACTTTCTACATTGAAATATACTCGTATAAGGAATTTATGAGGCGGCATGATAAAGGTTTTTAATAGTACACAATTATTGCGATTCAGAAGATGTGGTAAAACTTATCCGGAATAATAATGATAGTAATTAGCAGATTATGTGGTGCCCTACAGCATCTGCTCCTAGTAAAATGGTAGCACTTACCACATACCAGCATGCACTAAGCTGGTTTTTATTGCTAGTGCAGTGTATGCTATCGTCATGTGTTTGTCTGTCTGTCGGTCACAAGCCCGCACTGTAGCAAAATGGCTAAATGCAGGATCATGCAAACAATGCCATACCGTAGCTCAGGTTTTATACCAAAGATATCTGTGAAATTCCAATGGGGTCACCCTCTATGGGGGCACCAATAGAGGTAGAGTAGGTTCAAATCGACAATTTCTGACCAGTTTCTTGCTATATCTTAAAAAAGGTGCAAGATAGGGCATAGTTTTGATAGGCAGGAAGTCGTATGCATTCTACCGAACATTTTGGCACTATTTTCAGTGACCCTTAACTACTCCAAACTACCCCATTTTTAATACTTTGTATTGCCTTTCGTGTCTGTAGTGGTTGGAGATACATTCCCTCAGCCATTTCTCACAGTCATAAACTACTTAATCAGATTGATCAGATGCCAGCTGGAGTGTGTCAGCCGTGGTGGGCCGGAGGTCAGCAAATGCAAAGTATCAGTGACTGTGAATGCGGTTGTGGTTTCACTTGTGGTGGTCAAACCTCAGCCCATGCCCGTCCCCCTACCAGTCAGCAGCTACACTGCTAAAACGACATTCCTTCCACCATATATCTTTTGACGTCACTCATTCTATACACCATAAAAAGCACTCTCACTGGCATACAAATATGACTGCAGTATATATAACCTGTGACCCATTTAGCAATCATTTTTGTGTGTGAATATTTGCTTTCTATAATTGAATATTTTTGCAAATTGATTTCAACATCCTAAGTTATGTTGTAACTAGTTTGTGGTGACTAGGTGACTAGTGTCTGGTGGTATGTAACTGTTGCAGCACTCGCAGGCAAATGGCCACGTCCACTCGGACGCCGCCGTCTCTGATTGGACGACAGATGACGTGTCTGCATGGTTGAATGATGTTGGGTTCGGCAGTTACTCGGAACTGCTGACGACGCAGCATCGTGTTGATGGTCGTGCTCTGTTACACATGAACGAGTCTGACCTTCGTCAACCGCCAGTCTCCATGAACGTTCTCGGCGACATCAAGAACCTGGCACTGTGCATATCTCACCTGAAGGCAAGCTTTAGTTGGCCGTGGTCATTTCATGTTAGAAGTTTTATGTTGAATTAAGCCAGTTACTCTCGGTGTTTGTGTGTACTATTGGTTATGGCTTTAAGTCTTTAAAAATTTGTAAACAGTGCTTTTTGAAGACTGAAAACTTTTTCTTACCTGACCGTTTCATCTAAAATTTTTGTAGATGTTTGTGGATGATTTTTTGTTGTATTCAGTATCCATTTGATTTTCCATTCTATGCAGTGACAGCTGTTGGTTTGGTATCAGACTTTTTAAAGATAAGTAGCTGAAAATCCTTTTGGCCAACATATGAGCTTGGTAATGGTTATTAAAACAGTTGCGGATGTGGCAGAAGATACCTGCTTCAGCTGAGCAAAGGAATCCTTGTCCTCCTTTATTTTAGGGACCACTTTTCCGGTGAACTTGGTTTAGCTGGTTTCTCCTATTCCTTATTTTCTTCCTCCAGTTTTTCTGTGACAGAATCTAAGTGTAAATGGAAGAGGATTTTACAGGCCCTTCTGGCTGCCGAGCTGACAGGAACGAGACGAGTGAAAGTATCTGTCAACTGCATGTGGCTCATTGTTGTTTCAGCTGCATGCCGACAAGAAAGAAATTAAGTAAGTAAGTAAGTAAGAGCATTCGTAAGGTTCAGATAAGCAATCAGTCACAAGGTACAGTGGTCAGTTAACTCCCGAGTTGAGATGTTTTCCGTAGGCACCTGAATTGTTCGTAGGTAACGAAGAAGAAGAATGCATATGTGAGTTCATGCAGGGTTTCTGCTGGCGTGAAAAGTCACGAAGTTCAGCATTTGATTTTGCATTGCCCTGAAAAACTTTGATGTTGTCTGGTGGTCCTGATAAAATTCTGAAAATTGATCTGTAAAATCCGAGAAAGTCTGAAGTTTGTATCTGAGAAGCTGAAGGCATCTTGCCTCCGACTGTGATTGCTCTTCAGATGTTGCATACATGTAAATACTGCAAATACTTTTCAATTCCCCTAAGTTTAAAAAACTTTAACTACTGCTAGATGTAATAGAATTGCATGTGACAGTCATATTTAACTGAAAATTGGCATAAAATATTGGAGGTAAAACTCGTAAATTTTTAACATGTTATAACAGTAACTGTTTGTATCAGTAACATTTTGTAACAGGAGTTTGAAGTTCTTAAATTTATGTCTGTCACATGAGTAGCCACTCGAATTTGAGAAAGTCGTCTAACCTGCTGATTGTATTAGTAGAAGTCGTGGAAGATTCCGTGCCGCAGTGGTCAGAGAGGCGGGCGTCGTCGACATCACGGTGTCGATGAAGACGATGGAATGACTTCAACCGACAGTGAGCGCGCAGCCTCCGCAACCGTTGAGCCTCGCACTCTGCGCCACATATCACGACGTCTGCATCCGGACCTCATCAAGCTGTTTGTCAGCTATATCTACATGTTCTGTGTGTTCATGTTGACTGCGTTCGTGATGGTCATCGTGCATGACCGCGTCCCTGACATGGACAGGTATCCACCGTTGCCCGACATTGTGCTAGACAATCTTCCGTATATTCCGTGGGCGTTTGAGATGTGCGAGGCGACCGCCATCTTTTTGATGTTTGTGATGACCATTGTGCTCTTCTTTCACAAACACAGGTAACTAACTCGTGTCCGACAATTATTTTCTATCCTTGTTGATTTTGATTCTGACAATCTTTATTTGATTTTCCCTTTATTATCCACACATGCCGATAGGCAAGGTGTGGATATATTGTTTACGGTTTGTTTTTTGTTTGTTATTTTGTATGGTTACAGATTTTTCCAGCGAGGATAAACCTAGCAGAGTCAAATTTTGCACGTTGGTTCATCGGCGTCCAAGTCAGGGAATCTCCTATTTTGGGAAACTTTGCTGCTCCAGGAGCCAAAATTCAGACGAATCGGTGCGCGGCGGCAAGTATTGCCGATAGACGCCAGTCCCCTCTACTGGCAGCATGCTCGCAGTCAGTGGAGGGGACTGGCGTCTATCGGCAATACTTACCCTTGGCATGTGTGGATATATAGCTGTCCCAAAGATGGACGTACTTGTTGTATTGACAGTCACAAAGTAAGGGTAATGGTGTTATACTTCTAAAAATAGCACAGGATAAGATCATCTCGCTCTCATAGGTGTTAATCCCGGCAGGTGGATATTGGTATATTGCTCATCAGCAAGAGTGATTCATGGTCGTCACCTTTGGTTACCTTCTCAGCCTCAGAGCTTCACTGCCTTTTGACTGTAAAACTTACTAAGTTCTTCCTATATGTATGCAGACAATTCTGTGAAGATATGTTAAGTTATTTTTGAGAAATTGCATTTTTCTTATTAAGTTGATAATACGGTTTGTGTAAGTTTATCCTAAGTTTTCTTTAGATTTACCCAAGTCACACGCTCACTTTGGGTACCTAAGTTTTTCCTAATTTTCTCCTAAGATTTTTTTTGTAAATTGGGCCCCTGGAAAAGAATGCTATTTAAACAAAATGCAGCATGTGTGCATGTGTGTGTGTGTGTCTTACCTGAGGTTGATTGCCTGTTCTCGTACAGGTTCATTGTGATGAGGCGGATGTTTGCGTTGACTGGAACAGTTTTCATGCTGCGCTGTATCACGATGCTTATCACTTCGTTGTCTGTTCCCGGCGTCCATCTGCAGTGTGAACCAAAGGTTGACACTTCTTGAGGATTTAGTTGTGTTTGATATATGATAAGTAAACAGGCTGGTTGGAATTTTTATCAGTGGAATTTCCATTCTACTCAAACTGCTGGTATTGTATTTAATTGTGGGTTGTGTTTCAGTTTTTGCACTGCACAGTTGACATGTTGCACTGATGAAGGTGATGAATGGACCTTTGATCTGCTATTCCATGGCATATTTTGCCTTGATTTATGCATAGCTGTGGGCTGAAGACCATAAACTATGAACCATAAACTCACCTAAACACTGCACTACCTTGCAAAACCGACAAACACAAAAATTATGCACTTGCTCGGCGTTTACCAAGGTTGTCATTGTATCAGTCACATTGTTGAAAATGGGCGTTGCTGGACTTTTCTTCGTTTAACATGGGGTAAAAGTCAACGGCAAGTATTACTGGGATGTTCTTCTATCGCAGCAATGTTTTGCAAGGTAGTTCAGAAACACTATTTAGGCGAGGTGGGAAAATAAACCACCTTTTGATTGCCTAATCTCTAAGTAATATTTGTGCCAAATATTACTCAAATTGGAAAATGTTTGCTGAAGTTATAGCTTAAAATGTCGGAGGGTGTTTTGTGAGACAGATATGCCAACAGCACTTCACTATGGTGCCACAATGACTAATGCTGCTGCTGCTGCTGCTGCAAGAACACCATCACTGCTACTAGGTGATGGCATGGCATATATGGTAGCATCGTTGGTCTCGATCAACGAGGTTAACCTACGCTGAGCCCGGTTAGTACTGGGATGGGTGACCGTGTCCGGGTTCGACTCCCGGAGGCGGCACTTTATTTCGGTATGTAACCAACCATCTAGGTCGACTCAGCCTTCTACCCTCCATGGGACGGTAAAATGAGTACCAGCCAAAGGGCGATGATGCTTTGCGGCTGGGGAGTAAAGGCAGGCATGGTGTAATTTGCAGGTAAAACTGTGTGATCCATGTCTGAGCGCATTAGAGGTAGTTACGACGATGCTCTATACAAATCGACGTACACTTTACTTTACTACTTTCAGTTTTATATTATTTGACAGACGCAGTTCTGTTGTGGATTTATCCAAGGTTGGCCTCGGTCCCTGAAAACAGAAGCTTTAGAGATACATGGACCAATGAGAGAACTGAACAGCCGTGTAACGATGATACCTGTATGTAGGTGTGTGTTTGTGTAGGTTTATGGTAGTTTGTGGTCGAAGCTGGAGCGAGCGCTGATGATATGGACGGGGTTCGGCATGACACTGCAGGGCGTGAGGACGTGTGGTGATTACATGTTTAGTGGACACACGTGCGTCATTACGCTTCTCAACTTCTTCATCACTGAGTGTCAGTTGAACCTCCAGATTTCTTCACACATGCCTGCTCATCGCTCTGTCTCTGTTGCAACACACACTATGGGGACCCACAATGGCACTATGGGGTCCCATACTGCCATTGTGGGTTGTCGTGGCACCAGTGTGCGTCCTTATAGAGCCAGTGTGGGTCCCTGTAATGCAGGTGCTATACACATGATGAGGTTGATGTACGTCAGTACGGTCTTCGCTCTGCCACCAGCCTAGACTACATTGTTCCACGGACAAAAACTACATTTGGAGACCGAGCCTTCTATGTTGCCGGTCCGACAGTATGGAACAGTCTGCCTGAGTCTGTCAGATCAGCCAAGGCTCTTTCTAGTTTGAAGCGCAAGCTGAAAACTTATCTGTTCAACATTTTGTTTTAATCGGCTTTTATCACTTATTAACATTGCAATGCCTAGTCTTTCCGTTTTCGTTGTAGGCTGGGCACTAGACTAACCACGTATTGTGTTGTGTTGTATTGTATTGTTGATCTGTGAGCACTGTCGCAGTAAAGATAGTGAGGATTATGGTAGATCAGGATACCCATCCAGACAGGAATGTTGGTGAAAGTCAGTTAACAGTATAAAACGACATTTTGGCCAGCAGAAACTATGTATTAGACTGTGAACACATAGACTGCTGACTGACACCGCATGTGGTCCTACTTTATGTATGAGTATGCTGCTTTGACCGAGATGCATTGTACCTTAGTGACTGGGATACTGTCACTGTGCTTTGTGTAGTGGTAATACAGTAACAAAGCGAGCAGACCACTTGTGAATATGGAATGTAGGACGAAGGCGGAATTGAAATACTGCAGACTCTTAATGGAAGTGAGATTGCTGCCTTTTATGGCATGTGTGTGGAACATGCTGCCAACTCATCTACGGCTTTGTGACAGTCTTGAACAGTTTAAATAGTTGTTTAAGACCCATCTGTTTGGTGTTTGGGACCGCGGCGCTTTGTGACGCTTTAGTTAGGAGCGCCGTGTACAAATCATTTTACTTACTTACTTTTCACTGCCGCCAACACTGCTGTTTTGCTGAGTCCATCACTTTTGTTTTCCAGTCGGACGCGGGGTAGCCGGTTGCTCATTGGTTGAAGAAGAGAATGAAAAAGACCGGCTGGCGGCTGGCTGACCATGTTTGTTATTTACCTGTAGAATGATGTACATAGAAGTAATACTGCACATGCACCAGATAGTTCACTGGGATACTACAGTGCACTGTGCTGTCCCTCCCTCCCGGTATCTGTTATAGGTTTTAATTGGTTAATAACAGGGTTACCACGCCTCCTGGAAAATCCTGGAAAGTCCTGGATTTTTTGTAAAATTTCCAGGCCATGGAAAATTCAGGAAAATGGGTTTGGTCCAGGAAAGTCCTAGAATCTTTGTTGCAAGGTCCTGGAAAGTCTTGGAATTTTCTAGGCTATGATGTGGGAGACAGACACAATGATGCAGGTGCAGTTGCCAAAGTTGGCAAAAAATAGCTCAGATTTTATCGCTATATATCAAAAAATAAAAAAATAGCTGGCGGCCGGGGCTCCACCCGGACCCCTTAGTAGCTGCTGTTTGTCTTTATATTTAAACATCGCTGGCGTACGACAGGGTCCTGGAAAAATGCTTCTGGGGTCCTGGGAAAGTCGTGGAAATATTTGTAACCAATAGAGTGGGAACCCTGTAATAACAGCGCTGTTTTAACCAGTGACATTGTGTGTGGCAGACACTCCTCGCAGAATTCCATTGTTGCATACAGTCTGCTGGATCCTCAACGTGTTTGCAATCTTCTTCATCCTCGCGGCTCACGAGCACTACTCCATCGATGTCTTCATCGCGTTCTACATCACTTCTCGTCTCTTCCTCTACTATCACTCTCTCGCCAACAACCGCGTCCTCCGACAGCCCGACCGTGTCCGCACCCGTATCTGGTTCCCTCTCTTCTCCTACTTTGAGTCGTCCATCGACGGCATTGTCCCCAATGAGTATGAGTGGCCGCTACCTTCAGCGCAGACACTGCGCCACTGGTACAGAGCCGTGATACGCAAGGTCCATACTTCATGAACCACAATGAATCCGTCACCGGTTGTACACTTAGGTTGCTATTTTTTTATTTAATATCATACGACAAATGGCAGTATTTCTAGCATGTTTTATAACATGGAACTTGTGTAATGTGAACAGTAGACACAATAGCTTGTCTCTTGTTTGTGCTATTGCCACACTAGGCTTGAGTTTTTCGGGGTTTTGGTTTCGCCCTCATTGTATCTTCTGTGCTTGGCACAGGCTGAGCTGGTTCCCCTGAAGGTAAATGAAGGGACACTATTGTGTATTATAAGAACAAATAAAAACTGACTTCATTTTCTGTTTGTTGTCAAAGCCTCTGCTTTAAAACAGCACATATCAACGTTTTATTTGCATATTCAACACAGAAGGTAGCTGTAACATTTATGTCTGTCAGCAGCCTGTCATAAATGTTAAATCCAGCTTCTGTGCTTAGAATTTGTGTGAGTAAGTAAGTAAGTAAGACTATTTGTACACGGCACAAAAAGGCACAGTCACTGTGCGCCGCAGCACTAGACAAACAAAAGTGTCTTCAAAAGTATCTTAAACTGTACAAGTGAGATGTCTCTGTCAAGTAATATAACAGGCAGAGAGTTCCAGAGACACGCTCCAGCGACGAAAAAACTCCTGACTCCGAGACGCGTTCGTGTTATTTTTGTGGCACACGTCAAGACATCAGCCGATCACAGTGATCGGCGGCCGATGTCGGTCAAGAGCTGACAATCTTCAGCCAGGTACTGTGGAAGCTGGCCATGTAATGCCTTGTACACAAGAACAGCTAGCTTGAAGTCAATGCGCTGTCGAACTGGTAACCAGTGCAGCTCCCGGAGAACTGGTGTGATATGCTCCCGTCTGGGATGTCTGTACCACAAGTATCTGGAAGAATGCTATGGGTTGCCCGTACTGCATACATAGCTCATAATTAATTAAACATGACATACAACAAATTTTAGTGTATTACAGCATTATTATATGTACAGGCCAGAGATTTGATACACTTGCATTTTGTTTGTGTGTATTCAGTTTGCTGGTTCGAGTCACAATCCCACTAGTCTTTCCAATTGTCTTTCAGAACGGTATCATACTGTGGTTTCATCAGAAGTAATTTTGTGGAATTTCCCCAAATTTTACAGAATAATGGCCATATGCCATCTTCAGTTTTTTAAATTTGGAATTTCAACCGATGACGGGGTTCAGACTAAAACAATGCATCATGATGCTAAATTTAGTTAAGATAGTTTGAACCATTGCAGAAAAATGGCGATTTTTAATATAACAGCCATAAAATCTTGGATTTTAATAAATTCAAAATTTCAACTCCTGGTGAAGATGAGAGTTAATCAGAGCATCATTTGCCAAATTTCATGCGAGTTGGTCAAACTGTTGCTGAGATATAGTGACGTTTTAAACTAGGATCTGTCCTCAGGCTCCATCTCAGATTTTCAAAACTTTGACATTATTTAATTGTAGATATGGTTCACAGGGTCAGTATGTGCCAAATTTTGTGCTGATCAGTCACAGTGTTGCCAAGATGTGGCCATTTTTTCAATTTTATAGATGGCGGCCATCCACTGTCTTGGATTTGTAAAATCTGAAATTTTAACTGCTGATGAGGTTCGGAGGGCCAATATACGTCACTGTGCCAATCAGTCAAACCGTTGCTGAGATATGGCTTTTTTATTTTCAAGATGGCTGTCGTCCGCCATCTTAGTCCTTCAAAACCTTGCAATTTTAGTCGCATATAGGGTTTACAGGGTAAATATGATTCACTGTGCCAAATTTTGGGCCGATTGGTCTAACCATTGCCAAGATACGACAATTTTTGATTTTTCAAAATAAAGGCCGTTTGCTTTCTTGCATTTTTTGCATTTCGTATTTGGACCACCGAAAAGTTCTTTGGTGGTATTTGTCACTGTGCAAAATTTGGTTGAAATCGGTGCAGTATATGCAAGTTTTAGTATTTTGTATGTTAGGCTTGGAAATGCCTATTCACACCCCCACAATGGAAGCCAGTTAGGTAGACGATGGTTGTTCAAACTGTGCATGTCTCTATGAAATGTGGATCGTAGACGTCTGTCTAACCCAGCATCGTCAGTTGCATTAATTGAATCTTGTTTTAATTCAGCAGACACACGACATGGGTTGAGTTGTTTAATTTTTGTCGCATGCATATTTATTGGAATTTGTTTGTTGTTGATGATTTGACATTAACAGTGTTGGTTAGGAACAGCTTCTAAGAACCTACTTCATTCATCCCCAAAGAATTTTTAGGAATAACTGCAGAAAAACAAGGCAAGTTGAACAAAATCTGAGCATTTATTTTTTTTGTTATTACTGTTATTATTGTTAGTGTTAGTTATATTATTTGTTTATTATTATTATTTTTTGCAGTAGCATTATACACATCTTTATTTCGTCATCAAGACTGCAGTACAACACAAGAAGTAATAAGATAATAAAACAAAACAAAAGATAATAATACAAGAAATACGTTCTGTGGAACATGGTATCTGCCCCATAGCTGAGTTCACAAGTCCATACTGAATTGTGCGCATAGTAACAGAATACCGTATACTCTATTCTGTTGATGTTGTGATGTACATGTATTGCTTAAAAATATTAAGTGAATACTGAAAAGTCACTAGGTTGTTCAAACCGTTTCCGAGATATCGTAATTT
>Ga0209363_1000869_pt1 | contig 13217 bp, 7 predicted proteins | sample WorMetexBAHAMAS3_FD_187385 | JGI IMG/M metagenome (GOLD analysis project Ga0209363, IMG submission 187385) | Marine gutless worms symbiont microbial communities from Max Planck institute for Marine Microbiology, Germany - Inanidrilus exumae... | ecosystem: Host-associated > Annelida > Digestive... | reverse complement strand
CAACTGTAAAACTTCACAGTCTGTATTAACTCCCAAAATTACGACTGCTGCGGTAGCGCGAATGGGACTGGATGACGAAACAATGGAAATTAGCCACACCGTATACGGCATGTGAACGCGGCCGCTGCAGCGGTCTTCACGAGTAGAGTCGAAGGATTACCAGTTTTTACCGCTTTCTCTCGTGCTAACTCCACCAACTGTTTAGCCTACATTTAACGGAAGTCCGAGCGTGTCAATAACGGCTTGCACGGCCCTGGATAATGTTTGCTCAATGTCTTCCGAGGACTGTCTTTGGTCCCGGCCGTCGATTATCCCTCATTAGCAGATGAAAAGAATGACAGTGTTCTCGGACAGGATTGTGACATGATTCGTACCCCAGCGGCCTAAGGGGTGGCGGCAGTGAATTTTCTGCAGCTGTTATTGGTCAGTAGGCGGGGTCTCTTGACTTTCACAAGTACCTGTTGGTGCTCGTTGACAACAGTTGGGCAGGTTGGCGGCGTGATAACCCGTGGCTTTCTCAGCATACAAGCAACTTCGATGCAGTGAGAGACTCTTTTCAGCTACCGGGCATCTTATCACGAAACCGAGATCGTGGCTTCTGCCCGTCCAAATCGAGTCTCGATCGAGTCCCGGGAAAGGACTATCGAGACTTGGAAATGAAATTTCCCGGGAATTAACATCCATACTTTAAGGAGAGCTAGTGAGTGAGCTATAGTTACCATCCACTGACACCGACGTACGTCGCCTGCCTGTGGCAGTGACGTGGAGCAGCAGCGACAGTGCATCTAACGAATGCCCCCTGGAGGGCCTGGATGTTCGTAAACTCCGGCATAGTCAAAGCAGTCTGCTGCCGGTTGGAGAATTAAGATCGAAATCGAATCTAATCAGCGATTTTCCCCAAGAAATCTATCGTTCATTAAAAAACCAGAATCGTAACAGCACTATTATAAACCTACCAAAAAGTCTAAATCCACAGAAACTGTTACTGGTTGGTTGTGTGGCTCAATGGTAGAACGCTGGTCTTTGACCAGCAAACTTTTACCTGTCCCACGCTCAACCTGCAGCTGACCGATGACCACTTATGTGGGTATCCCGTCTACTATAGGTCAGCCAACTCAGCCTTTCATCCTTTTGGGGTCGATAAATTGAGTAGTGAGTGAGCTACTTTGTTGGATGTGTGCTTGTCGCGCCATCAGGTGAATGTTCATGAGGTTAAGCCGGTGTGGTTGATTAACCTCTGTGCACTGTATGTGGCAGCAGTTTAGCCGTTCTTAACCCTTCTGTATATAGTTCTGCCTTGAGTGGTGGCTGTTGTGGCGAATGTTATTACTGTAATATTTGCGCATTGTGTAAGCAATTAAATAAACGAAGATTAATTTTATATTTTTTATTACAGACTTTTTAGCTTAGTTACTAGTGATAGCGTGATATGTCATGTTATGTCGAATATTGTGCTATCAGTGGTATATTGTATTGTTTCTATATTGCAATACTTCTTCCTCAAATGAAGTCAATACTCTACAGTTCTCTAGTCAGGCATGTTGACGGCAATAGATCAGATCCAGTCACACTAATCAAAAATACAATGACAAACCTAACTTATGTGTTCTTATTTGGATTTTCTCATCCGGGTATTTGTTGCATGAAATAACAAAAATATGATGTCATTTATGTTTTATGATGCATTTTATAATAAAATGTTTCTGCATTTTGCAGTTTGTATTTTTGGTCATCAAGCAATGGAAGAAGCATCTTGCAGTAGTCAATCAGGTGATAAAAAGTCTGAGCGCATGGATCGTTTGCGAGCACTGCATTTACGCAGGGTGTGTGTTTCAAATGCTTGTTGCAGTTAATAAATAGATAGTTTTGCACATTTGTGCAAGTCTTTGCAGCCTTTGAATAACTTCTTACAGAATTTGATTTGGTGTTGACTATCACCAAACATTGATGTTGTACATTATGTATCGGTATTACGATGGCAAAAATAACACACCAAAGTCGTTATCGTTTTTTCTGAAACCTGATATTGTATTCTTACTATTTTGCAGTGTTATCCCCAGACTTAGTATGAGTGCAGATCTGGTTGACTGTCTTTGGTTTAGTCACTAACTGAAAGTCTTAACTGTACTGTAATGGTCACAGGATCAGTATTCAGAAAGAGCATTTTGTACTGGAGCAATAAGAAATCCTGTATTTCAAGTGCTTTTTCTACTCCTGAAAATTCCAATTCTGTGGAATTACATCCATAAATTATTACGAAGTTTACAAGCCTTTGTTTATACGTAGTTTTAATAGGTTATAAGTCACTCATTAAAATGTATTTAATCATTATTGGCCTCATTAGCTGTTGTCTGTAGATGTTTTAGTCGTAATTTTGTACCAAATGTGTAGTAGTAATAATGAGAAACTCATATTAATACTACTCGAATGTCTGTACATTTGGTTGCAGCAGTTCATTGTATCGTCATGTGGAATTATTCTGTGTGTTGTGTAGAACGAGGCACGTAAGCTGAACCATCAGGAAGTGGTTGAAGAAGATCATCGCAAGAAGTTGCCAAGCAACTGGGAAGCAAAGCAACGACAGCTGGAATGGGAAGAAGAGCAGGAACGTCTGAAGAAGGTTGTTGCTGCAAAAATACCGTAACGTTCTCAAATGTTAAGTAGTGAAGTGCAAGTTGCAGTAAATAACGGTAAAGTGCATCTGCAAATAATTACCTTATCTAGACATTCACGCTCGATAGCCAAGTGATTCACTGATGACCATGTTCCATTCACACCTGACTTAGCCAATTGTTCGTTAATCCTGATACATGACTGGTGCAAAAGTTTTTCATAGCCAAGTGCCTTTCTTGATGTCAGTCAGTGGAATGGCTTTCTGGCCTCATCCTTTTGTCTGCTTTTTTCCCGAGAGAAGTGATGGACACCATGCACTTGTATATGGTTCATTTTTGACGCTATGTGGTGAAGTCTCGTTGGATTGGTTTGCACAGGAATGTGCTGAGAGGGGCGAGGACTACGACATTGTGAAGCTACGTGAGGTTGGAGCTGATGAAACAGAACGGATTGAACGCAAGCGAAAGAAGAAAAATCCCGATCAAGGATTTGCAGGTGTGTGGACTGGTGTTGAGTGACGTGGCAACATAATGTTGTTTTCTGTACAAATTGTGTGGTGAATTTGTGCATTGTGTTGTTTTTTGTTTGAATGTAATCAGTCATCATATAATATTAGTGGTCACCATTCAGGTACGATACAGTATAATGCAAGGTGATATATTTACGTGCACTCAAAAGCTGGTGAAGAGTTAGTATAATCTAATGCATGGTATCAAAAACGGAATAATAGGGGAAAATTAAAGAGCACAACTGAGTTGCTCAGAAGAAATGGTTCGGGTAATAGTCCATGGAGGCAGTCCAAAAAATCCAGATGTATGCCATAATGTTGTTCTTATGTGTGGATGGTAGATGAATTATAATTATGTATCTGTCATCATAGTTACACATCTAAGATATGTCGTACTGCAGCTGCTGCAACTGTGGTTGTAATCACCTTTGTAATTGTTTCTACATTTGATACAGCATCTGGTACTGAAGTGGTAAGTGAAGTCATCAGTCGTTTGTAGTATTTTAGATTGAATGTTGGCATTGTAACTTCATTACAGATTACGAGCAGGCATCGTTCCGACAGTATCAGCGGCTGACAAAACAACACAAGCCGGACATGCAACAATACAGCCGAGAAAAGGAGAAACTGTATGTTAGTTTCATTGCATTAAACAAAGCAAACACTAATATGTATGTGTTGATGCTTTAACACTGTTGGTTGTGTGGTGGGAATAGCATCTGGCCCATGAAAACTTGTATCAGTTATCGCCCAAAGGTTATCTGTTAGGAGAAGCAGTCCAACTTGGAGTTACTGCAGATAAGAAGACCTGTTAAACAAAAACTGTGTTTGTGTGTGAATAGAATCGTTTGACTGACATGTACAGTTGTTCTTTGGAGTGGTCACATTGTGCATTGGCGCCCATTTTCTCCCTTGTAATTTATCTGTTTATTGGTGCATGAAACATCAAACCCAACGGATTTATGCAGTTGCCTGGAAGTTTAAAATTATCTGCATAACTAACACCGTGAAGTGTTGTCAGACTTGTGACAAATGTCCAGGATTGCAAACGCCATGGTGTAATTAGGATTAGTGTTGTTACGGTGGCAGGAATTTGCAGCTTGGTCGGTGTCGGTGTTTTTTGACATGCCACCGCGGTGCCGGTGCCGGTGGCAATATCAGCGGGTGTCAAGGCTAGAGTTGTTAATTGGAAGCAGGTGGCCGTTCCCGCTGTCCTGAACCTGAAATGCGCTAATTGCTCACTGCACGCGACGGTAGGGGGTGCACTATGTGAGACCGTCGCGACGGTCTCACATAGTGCAGTGCCTAGACTGTCCCTGCTGTCTTGGCAGTCCTGTCGTTTGCGGAAGCGGACGTGCGGGGGACTGCATGTCGCCGACTTGCCATGCTTACATGCAGGGATCAAATGACGCTGCGGAAGTGAGGGGCATTTATCAGGAAACAGCATCCAGAAAGACAGCTGAGAACGCTGTAAAACACCGCGATGGCAGTGTTGGTTCAGTGGTAGCTAACCACCGCAGTGGCGGTGAAAGTTCAGTGGTCATAACAACACTAATTAGGATGTTTATTATTCAGTCACTCGTGTAATTTAGATACATACAGTTTCAAAAGCCATTTTCTCTGGGTTGACCTGCATTAATAGGTTAGGTTGTTCTCTTGATTTTCTTTCTCCACTTGTTGTAATGGAAAATCTTTTGTAATTGTTGTGGCCGGTTGATACAGGCCAAATACCATTCCTGTCACCAAAGAGACAGTGTCAGTGCCCCGAGGGAGAGCAGATCTGACCAGGGAAAATGTCGGAATGGTCACATTTATTCATTCAGCTAGTTACTGCAGTTGCTGTCTGTGTGGTTGCCAGCTGTTCAACGCCAGTCATCGTCACCATCAACATCATCAGTGTCTCCAGATTTGTAGTGCGCCTGTTACTGGATGAACATAGATCCATTCCAGTAGTCAGTTAAAAATCAGAATCAGAATTCAAAGCTATATAAATCTTAATGTATACCGTATATATGTAAGTCATAACGAATAATTCTAGATGTAAGCAGTTCTATTATATTTGATGTCATATTGTCCGAATTTTAGTCCTACAAATTTACTGTTAACTTGTCTTCAGTAGTGCATGGAGTGACATAATTCACAACGCAAACACAAAGATTATGTATTGTTCAGCTGTAGTGAGCAAGGGAGCGTGGCTGTTGGCACTAGCCATGCCCCCTCCCTCACTATAGTCAACCCTGAGTCAGTTTTGCTGCCTTATAAGACTGAATGTTCCATAAGGTCATTGTAGGTCATTGGTAATCGTCACATCAACTAGCCCGGATATGGTTTGAACAGTTTGTTGTTAGTAATGACCCATAGCTGTATACGACTTCATTTCTGAAATAGTTGGCCCCGTACGGGCTCCAATGCAGCAATGCGCCATGATTCATATGTTGATTTTGGTGCTATATAAATTGTTTGTTTGTGTATTTGCTTAACTTCCTTACTCACTTTCTTCTTTACTTTCTTCTTTTCATATGCTTTTTTTCTTACTTATTTGCTTCCTTACTTGTTTACTTCTTGACTTATCTAGCTACTTCTTCCAGAATATTTCATTTCCAGGCTGGAGGTTGTAGGAGGTGACCAAACCTGGCTTTAGTTTTTTGGGTTTATTTTATGTTGTAGTATGCTTTGCTACGGATGCGTGTTTGCTTTTGTTGTGAATGTTTTCGTTTTTCAGTACTAAGCCAAGAGATTGGCTGGGAAGAACTTCTCCGAATTACCTGTTTTGTGTTGGGTGGAACATGAAACATTAACTAATCAATCAATTCTGAAATATTTGCATGGATGATGCCAAAGACCATGGTTATGATGAACAGCATAACTGATGTTATAGCTGTTACGACCTATTGTTGCCTAATAATGTTGTGTAATGTGATCTGCATATTCATCAACTTAAGTACAGAAAAGGACATCTCCCATCAAGATCACAGATAAAAATATTGTTGTGATCTGGCTTACATTAGGTTGCATACAAAGACAATATTGTCTATCTGTGTTTCATGTGCAGCGGTGACGAGGCATTTTATCCAACTTCAAACACACTTGGTGTTGGCGAACATAAAGATTCTGAGGAAGGCATTAATCACATGGTCGAAGACCTTGAGAAGCAGTATGTATGCACTGTATATGTACATTTGTTAATACTATTCAGTGTACAGTCACATGCCTTCAGTGAGCTGACATTGGCAAGAATAAATACACTCTAAACCTTTAAGATTATCTGGTATGCAAGATGTACCTGGAAATGATGCCAGTGACCGAGTGGTTGTTATGAGTGTGACATCGTGTTTATGTTTGTGTTGTTGAGAATATCGAAGCGTGCAAAGTACAGTCGCCGACGGCCGTTTGATGAAGACGCCGACATTGACTACATCAACGAGCGCAACATGAAGTTCAACAAGAAGCTGGAGCGGTTCTACGGCAAGTACACGGCAGAGATCAAACAGAACTTGGAGCGTGGCACAGCCATCTAGCGTGACTGTCACAGCCACAGCAGACTTAAAAGACTTCTGTATTTGGTGTACACGTTTATCTACATTGTACAGATAATGAATGTGACATGCTAATTTGATGTTCGAAGAAGGCAAAGCCCAAGTGTTGACAAGTTGACATTTTAACTGACGGACATCAGATTTGCATGTTGCGTCGTGTGTTGTCTGTTTTGTCGTATGACCAACTGCTGAAATTTGAGATTTTTCTTCCCATTGTGTTGTACTGCGTTAGTTTGTTTGATTTTTGTCAACGTTGTGTCTTTATCAGTTATGTGACACACCTGGCGAATGATTGCAATCTCATGTGAAAACAATTTTAAAATGGCAAATTTGTCGATAAAGACTTAATTTCAAACATTTACTTCAATTGCTGTATTTGTTTTTAGGTCGACTCTTCAAGGTCGACCTAATAAAGCCGGTCTCTGATGTCCATCCATCCATTTGTCCGTCGGTCCTCAAAAAGTTTTTTGATTTCGATGAAATTTGGCATGTAGGTAGAGGTCGATGAGTGATGCACGACATTATGCAGTATGACCTGATCCCAGGTCAAGGTCAAGCTCACGAGCCCTTCAAAGTTGCAAATCTTTCCATTTTCAAAAGCTATCTCCTTTGCCGTTTACAGTGGCAGCTGGCAACTGACCAGGATTCTGAAACTAGGACACAGTATAGAAATTAGTTCTAGCCGGATTTTTGATATTTGGCCTAGTTTTTGTGTCACGTCACTTTAAACTTGGCAGAAATGTTAGTTGTGAAGAGTTGACCGTCATTCCCATACGGGGCAAATTTTTATTTAACTGTAATCAGTCTTTCGTATTCAGTGCGTTTCACTGTACATTGGCCTACTTGTGATGTTAAATAGTCGAATTCTACAGCAGAGGTTTTCAAACTTTTTTCATGTCACGGACCCCCAGATCATGTCCTAACTAGATGGCGAACCCCCAATACCCAAGAAGTCAAATAGTCTGTAGTCACGCAAACAGCGGTAAAATCAATGCAGCTAATGTGGAAAATCAAGTTTTGCACATGGCGATAGAAATATGAAGGATCTACTCTCTAGAGATACCTTTATGGAAGCTTTAAATAATCCTGGAGTAGAAGACGAGGGTCAATAAAAAGACCAGGCACAATTGCGACAGGCACTCACCAATGTCATGAAACTGGAAGTCCAACAGGCTACACACCTGGCGTAGAAGACGCAGAAGACTGGGCAAATTATAACAATACAATCAAGTAACTAAGAGGATCAGGGTGAATTCGTCGTCAACGTCTTGGACAGGCGACGTCAAAGCAAAACGACTACCGTGATATTATTGTAACCGGACGGGCGAGAACACAACTCTTCGAAGGTACAGACAAGAACTCATCAGGAGACGAGATAGCGAACGTGAACTTTTTTTACGACGATATCGCACACGTACTTCAAAATACCAAAAGAGAACTCACTTCGTTTAACAAATTAGACGATAGCTGGGCAAGTACTGCGCATTAAGTGTTGAATGTATGAATCTGCTACAAAACTTTCACCATGCAGTTATAGAATATTTATATCGTTGGCGTCGCGCGGTCCCTCTGCAGACGTTTACTACTAGACATAGTAATCGTAAATTGTTTATATTTATGTCTTTGTCAACCACTTTTACGCAATGCGCCCAGGAAACTACCGTTCAAGGTCATTGAAGGTCACCTATTTTGGTACCAATCGAAAGCTCATATACGACTTCCTATCAGTGATTAATACTAACTTAAAGTTAGTAATAATCACTGATAGGAAGTCGTATATGAGCTTAGTAACTTACCTGCTATCTTGCACCGTTTGCGAGATATAGCCTTCGAAATGTCAAAAATCGCTATATTTGGCTACCCCTCTTGCGTTTAAACCCCCCGACCGAGGGGTTCCCCTGGGACGATCAATGGATGGTCTAGGTACAAAATGGCATGGAAACATTGCCGAAAATTTCAACCGGCTGAGTAGGGTGCACGAACGTTGCAGACAGACGACGGACGGGCGATAGCATATAACGAACGTGGACGTGAATTCACGTTCGCTAAAAACCGTCAAGAAGAGAGTTTCGATTGCCGTTCAAACTCGATAAGAAAGTCCGGTTAAAGTCTCAGCAGCAGTCGATCGTAGACTGTTGCTGAGTCACAGTCACGGAACAAGAAGATGAAGAGCTAACAATCGGCAAGTTGCGTACCTAACAGCGGTAGTGTTTCATCTACCGACAACGTCATAGCCAGTCCCCTATGCTAGTCAAGTTAAGACAACCTGGTCCAAAAGATATCAATAGCTACGACCGCGTGTAACTTAGCAATAGCCACCGCCAGTTCAAGTTACAGGCATCAACAATGACTGAACGGTGAACAGCTCCCTTGTATATCAGAAATCGGCTATCGACAGTAACTGTGTCAGCTGGACAGGGGCTGTTATGCTACAGATCGACTACCAGAAGGGAATTCATCCAAAACTGTCACCAGTAACGGCATCCGACCGCTTTCCCGAATAATGGAAAATGCTCACTTCATCTATTTTCCTGCTTTTACATCCATACCCATTCTACAGATTAGTCCCACTCCATTTCCAGGGTGGATGTTGCAGGAGGCGACTAAACTTGGCTTTAGTTTTTTGATTAAGTTTTGTCTTGCGGTGTGATAGTTGTCACCCCCAGTTGTAAGCACAAGCATAATAATTTAAATGAGCCTCTCGATTCCTTTCCCTTTTTGGGTAGCTGCTGAACAAAAAGGTGGCCAGGGTTGAGGTTAATATATATCGCTGGCCTTCCTTCACTGGGTAGGGATAGCTCTCCACCCCTGACCTTTTGTCTGTGATATAGCCATATTTGTGCTGAAAAGGGACGTTAAACTCCCAACTAACCAACTAGAACGATGTCCAGGTAAGACTGCCTAGATAAATGTAATTTCATTTGAGCGACCTTGTGTGTGAACACTGATGTTTTCTGTAATCTTCCGATTATCAAAAAGGCATGTGCTTTATACACAAAACAAAGTACCTACCGTCTGAACTTCTGAAGAGCTTTAGCTGTTACTGAATAGTGTCCTGGTTGAATATCATGATAACCATTATTCGTAAATTCAAGGCAAAGTGTCAGCCACTGACTTTTTGAAAAGAACATGTTTTTCAACATCTGTAGAGATATTTTAGTGACAAACCATCAGGACAACAGACGTCTGTAAGACGTAGAATTAGGGTTACTAAGGTTATGTAAAAAATGGTTGGTTGGGCTTAACGGCAGTTTCAACACAATCAAGGTCATATATGCCTTTTGAGGAATAATAAACTGAATAATTATATTTTAACGGATCTAAATTTTGAATAGCGTGTTTCTAAAAAGGACATAGTATCGAGGACATCTATTAATTGTGTATGCAAGCTGTAATAGTGGTTAATTTTCAGTTTTTGAACATAGTGTTTTGTAAGATATAACAGTGAGACACAACATGTTGAAATATTTAATATGCTTATTAAATGACAAAACAAAGTCATCACACACAGTACAGCACAAGCTGTCGTCAAACGACCTGCAACATTGCAACACATTGCCGCCATCATTGCAAAAGCGTCATAGCAACAGCGAAGTATCTTAAGCACACCATAGCAGATGATGCATGTAGCTGTAAAATGTCAGCCAGTGTGCGAGTTGTAGAAAAAAAAGAGCACGGGGGAAGCATCCCTCCACACCAGCAACGGAAAATGGAGAAGCACTGTAGCTTCCCCAGCATGGGGCAGAGCTCAACGACTTTCACGTATTTTGAGGTCTCTAGGCGGCTTATTCTGGTACACTAAGGCCTGTATGCAGCTGCACAAGTTCCTCAATCTGGCACCAACGGGGTTACGCCAACTCCCTGAAGGCCAGAAATTACATAAGCAGGGGGTTATCGACTGTAGCATAAACGGCTCAACCTCCTAACCCTCCCCCCCCTTCAACTCGCACAGTGATGTCAGCAGAAACCATATCAACAACAGAGCTCGACACACAGAAACCGGGTCATTCTGCTGACAATCAGCAGCAGTAATGAACTGACATATGCCCTCCTAGTACTGATAGCAGCCACAGGAAAACAACTGCATTGCTGGCAACGTTTTGCATTCTGTCTCAAATGCAGCCAACCCAAAACTGCAAATTCGTTGAATGCAAACTCTGAGTTGAGTAAAACCTACCATTACTGTCATCACGCACTTTTCATTACTGGCACACAGTACTTGTCCAATGACAACTGGTCATCTATAAGTACAAAGCTCAGAAATGTATACTGGCTGTCGCAAATGGACGACGACAAAAATGGACGACGCCTCAAAACGACGCCTATGTTAATTTGATTAACATCTGTAGATAAGTGAAAAACCAACTACCTGTACAGTGTACATGTACCTGCATAGTGCCAATATGCACGGTTGATTGGGGTTTAACGGCGCTTTCAACACAATTCAGGTTATATTGCGCCTTTAAGGTGAAGCTATACTGTAAACATTAAAATTTAGTTGGGATTAATTGTTGGAATAAGATAATTTAAAAAAGAGACAAATATAATAATAATAGTAGATTTAGATTAGCAAATGAAAACAAGTTGCAATTAGGTAAATTATTTGATTTAAAAAGGATAATTTGTGTAAGATTTCATAGTAACAAATTATAACTGATCATATAAGTTGACTTGTTAAAATAAAATTTTGTAACCAATAAAAGTAAAGCTAGGTCTCCATGTCTCCAAACAGACAGGGTGGCTGCAATTCTGATAATCCATTGTTCTTCTGGTACTTATTGCGATTTGCGAACACAGACACATGAAACACGCAAACATCTGCTTCACTAGAGACATGCAGCGTAAAAATCTTGCAGTACAGAAAAAAATAACTATTCCTGATGTAACTGTAAAGTACCATTACATACTTCAAAATGTATTATGCCACAACAGACGTCATCACAGATATGACAATGCTTATGAATTATTATGATATACTACACAACCAATGGACGATGATGCTACATCACCTACAGACACTGCGTAATGCTACAGTCACAATACTACACTGACAGTCATATATGCAACATGCACACAGCTAGTTATAGCAAAGCTGAAGATACAAACAACTTAATGCAATCCATTGCCAATGAGTGATTAAATGTGCACCTCAATACAGTGATAACTCCTAAAAAATTAATATCCGGATGTTCCGTAAAATGCTATAAGACTGCACTATAACAAAGAAGTACGGCTGCCATTCCAGGTAGTTTTGCTGAAACCACCACAATATGTACTGCACATCACTGCAGCAATACGTTAATACAGATTCATCGTCCACTGCCATGGTCGTTAATAAATATGTGTTATATAATACATGAATACTAATCTACTAACAATGATTTAACAATTTTAATGTACTAAATGCAGAAGGGGCTGTATTCAAACTATTCATACAGCACACGAGTTAGAAAAATGCTACATTTATACTCTCAGAATTTGACCAATTCTTTGAAAATACACCAGTCACATATACTAAACTATTTATCGTATTCATACCAACTATCATTTAGTTCAAGCAGTCTGGTATCCAAAACGGTTAAAATATCTATAATGTGTACATGGCAAATAAGAGGAAGCTACTGTGACAAAATCAACTACTGAGGGACATGCTAAGGCACCAAAGTATGGAGCAGGTTAAAGCACAGGCAATGCAGCCTAAATGTTGGTTGGTTGTTCTGCTCATGACACAAGTGCAAATAGCTTCAAACTGATCCATTCGCTACTGACATGTGGAAGGTAGAGATAGGTAATGAATAGGGCTGTTGAGCGATTAATGTTTTTAATCGTATTTATCACGCAATTAATTATTGTAATCGCACGTTAACTGCAGCTTTAATGCACATTTCCAAAATTACAAAATTTACGAATTATGATAGTTAAGCAATGAGCTTATTGACTTCAGACGACAACAAATTGAAATGAATGACGTGTCAGTATAGAAATTAAATGGCACGAGCAGTAAATGCCATTGTAGAATAGAAAAATAAAATGAAATTTAGAGTAGCAGGGTGCCTAACTTCCCACAGGTTAGGCAAAATAAAATTCCCTGACTTTTTTCCAGATAATTTTAAAGTATTTCCAGGCATTTCGCACAGCTGTCTACAACAGTAACTGATAATGTTGATTAAATAAAACCAGTCTGTTAACATAGTTTATTATGACATCTTTATCTTTTTTCTTCACTGGCTCCAGCCTCCCCTACACCGGTCCCATTCCACTCTAACAATTGCCGGGCATGGTTGCTAACCCGAGATCCACAGATCCCGTTTACCCAGGAAATTAGTGTCATCATGAATGGGCTTAAGTTTAAGCTAATTCCATTTACACATTACATGCAAAGATCAAGCCATCGGTAAGCAAGCCGGGAACCATGTGATATACCAAAACATTTCCTGACCATATCTCAAAAATTAATAACAAAAACTGATCATCAGTTTAACACTTAAGTGTAAGGGTCTAGTTATTTATCACACGTAGGAAACAGCAAAAATCATTTTGTTATGACCATTGTGATGTGA
>Ga0209363_1000868_pt1 | contig 13221 bp, 9 predicted proteins | sample WorMetexBAHAMAS3_FD_187385 | JGI IMG/M metagenome (GOLD analysis project Ga0209363, IMG submission 187385) | Marine gutless worms symbiont microbial communities from Max Planck institute for Marine Microbiology, Germany - Inanidrilus exumae... | ecosystem: Host-associated > Annelida > Digestive... | reverse complement strand
TCTTATGAGTTCAGGCCGGTAGCGAGTTACTGCAAGTAGTTGACGGTTGGCGGAACGCAGGTGTCGCCGAGTGTCAGGACCGGCGGCCGGAACAGAGTCGTCCGTGAGGCGACCAATGTTAATGAGCGTAATGCTTTTCTTCTAGCCTTTTAAGTGCTACAACATTTATTACATTGTAATTTTTTTCTGTTATTAGGCTACTTGGAAAATAAATTTTGATTGATTGATTGATTGAGGTACGGCGGTGCGCACGATTAGTGTAGCTATTTTGAGAACAATGAGCTAAACGGGTTAAAGGTCCATCTCTTCCCAGACTTTTATAGAAATTCATCCTCATCCACCGCTGTTTGGGCGATCGTTAGTCTGGACGAAAGCATGTTGCGCTTGGCGGAGGTAAGCCTACATAAAGACGTCATGAGAAGACAGCCGAACGACTGACTGAGCGGCGTCAAGACACGTTGTTGTAGCTCGTAGTCATACTCCCAGAACCACTGACACTCGGCACCGCACTGGGCCCACAGACCGCGGTCCGGCAGCGCAGACACGTTGCCGATACTCAGGTAGGTGCGGCCCTGTGGGTCAGTGTACTTCAGCTCGTCACCGGCCGCGGCCGCCAGGTTCGACAGCCAGTACGGAGCGAAGAAACCGATGCCGACGACGATGACCGCCGCGGTCAGCGTGATGGACCCGCTGACGAACAGACAGTTGGTACACGACATTCTGCGTCGAATCACGAACTTTACCTACACAGAACATAATCATCATTCACGGACACACCGACAGGACTCGTGATTTGCTCGCGATTTATGATGCTGCAGATTGTCCAAAGTTTCTCATAACTTCTTCGTAAGTTTATCGTAAAAGTTGAGGTGTTGACTGTTACGATGTCCTGAGATAATCCCAAGATATTCGTAAGTTAGTTCTCGAAACTTAGCATATCGTAACTTTATCGTAACGTTTTAGCAAACGTGAACTCACGTTCACGTTCGCTATATGCTATCGCCCGTCCGTCTGTCGTCTGACTGTAACGTTGGTGCACCCTACTCAGCCGGTTGAAATTTTCAGCAATTTTTCTTCGCCGTTTGGTACCTTGGCCATCCGTTGACATCCGAGGAAAATTTTACGGAGATCGTCAAAGGGGAACCATTCCGTCGGGGGGTTTAAACGTAAGAGGGGTGGCGAAATATAGCAATTTTCACCTCTGGAATGCTGTAACTCCGAAACGGTGCAAGATAGGAGGTAAGTTAGTATTAATCACTAATAGGAAGTCGTATATGAGTTTTCGATTGGTATCAAAATCGGTGACCTTCAATGACCTTGAACGGCGAAATGGCCCTTATTTTGCGTTATTTTTTTACCGAATTTGGCAATTTCAGGGGCGTATTGCGTAAAAGCGGTTGACAAAGCCATAACTATAGACAATTTGCGATTACTATGTCTAGTAGTAAACGTCTGCAGAGGGACTGCGAGACGCCCACGTATAAATATTCTATAACTGCAAGGTGGAAATTCTGTAGCAGATTTATAAATTCAAGACTTAATGCACAGTACTTGCCTAGCTATCGTCTTGATAGGAAGTTATACGAGCTTTCGACTGGTACCGAAATCGGTGACCTTGAATGACCTTGAACGGCGAAATGCCCCCCCCCTTATTTTGCGTTATTTTACCGAATTTGATAGTTTCCGGGGCGCATTGCGTAAAAGTGGTTCATAAAGCCATAACTGTGGACAATTTACGATTACTGTGCCTAGTAGTAAACATCTGCAGAGGGACCGCGCGACGGCCACGGTATAAATATTCTATAACTGCAAGGTGGAAATTCTGTAGCAGATTCATAAATTCAAGACGTAATGCGCAGTACTTGCCAAGCTATCGTCTAATTTGTTAAACGAAGTAAGTTCTTTTTTGAAGTACGTGTGCGATATGTCGTAGTAAAAAATTTCACGTTTGCTATCTCATCTCCTGATGAGTTCTTGTCCTAAGATGATCGTAAATTTAGTCATTATCCTAAGTTTGCCCGAAGATCATCTTAGGAACTTTTAAAATCGGGTCCCTGTTTTGATTGACCCACTGTGACAACGTTCTCTTTCCACCCTGCAGCGTGGCTGAGTCGATCACATAGCATACGCTAAAGGAAAGATCACATTTCTTCGAGGCCAAGGCGAGACTATCTAGCTACTAAAGGGTTGTTCACACCGGATGCGTTGCGTTGCGCTGCGGTGCCGATCTCGATCGATAACCCCCCACCTTAGCACAATACTCGTGTATACGGACAATGGCGAAACTATAGCGGGGAGGCGGTAACCGACCTCCAGCGGCCCAAAGCTCCAAGGTCGAAGCGGTATCGAGAAATTAAATTGTCTAATTGAATAAAACTCACTAACTTTAATCAAAAACAGAAAAAAAGACGCGAAAGTGAACATGACTGCTGCAATGTCATCTACGCTATAGTCTATATAGTCTGAGACCGTTGAAATTTGCTTATTTCAACTCTTAACAAGCTATCTCGGGTCCGATCTTATTGTTGACCCATCAAACCAGCGCTACACAGGAATTTAAAATTCTCTAGTTTTACATTTAAGAACCAGAAACGACTAGTCGTCAACTAATGCACTGTGAATGTCTTGCCTGCGGTTGGTCAGCGTCTTGTGAGATATTGTCAAGATCGTACTTTTGTCGACGTACAATGCCCATGCACTGGCCGACCGTGAACGCCCTGAGACACAGACTCACTATAGCGTCAACGTGCCCCGCTCATACACCAGACCCGACGACAGCGACGCCAGTTGAGTCGATCAAACAGCAGAGCGCTGAAAAGCACGGTGCCGCGAATAGACGTGAACAAAGACCGACGGCGAACGGGCAAATGATTACCAGGACAGCAGGTAACGCATTGCTGTCCACACAGCCGATACGCAGACGAGTTCTATAGGTACTGTCACTGCATGCACAGGCACGGCTGGCTGACTAGCATCCCAGCCGGCGAGCAGGTAGGCCGGCTTTAGAGACGCATTGATTGGCCGCATGTTCACGCACCTGTTTACGGTTGCCATAGCGACGGCGTGGGTCGACAGATGGTACAACAGCCGCCGCAGCGGCAGCAGCAGCAGCTACGACATGATACAGGTAGGAAGGAGGTTGATCGACACGCAACGATGATTCATGCAATGACAGACATGTCGTCACCTGCTCGCTGATGTTAAATTATCAAAACGTAAAAACGTATGCATGCAATATATGGCGGCCATAAAAACGCAGCACTATATTCATTAGTCAGTAACGGCCATCGGCCACCTGTTACATACGTTAGCTCGGCAGACTTCAGTGAAGTCCATTCATGCGATTATCACGTTTATTTGCTCACGTTTATCGTTTAATTTTGTCGCGAAAACCTTACGTAGCGCTGTTGACTGCTTTACTGCAACTTTATTTCGCCTCTCAGGGCAGCAGAAAGAACAAACACATACACAAACATACACAGTAGAATGAAAAGTAGACAGAAGTAGACATAAACAAACAATCACTCATGCACACAAATATCAACACCAAACTAAAATAGCCTAAAAACAAACATACTACGCCTGCAAAAATCTGTCCTATTGAGCTCTTGATTGCTTATCACCGAATTTCGTCACCGCCATATTCGTTTACGCTGTCGCGTTTCAGTTTGTAAACGTTTGTAAATACGATAGTTATATTTCAACAAGAAACGTGCGTTGTGGAGTGCTATCAGGCTTGTGCAACATCAGTCTGCCACGAACATTTACAGACAGAAACTGAAAATAGTGTTTAGTTCCTGTCTGGTTTCTGCTTCATGTTTATTATTTGATGTGCGTTTGTCTCATTAAATAAATATTACATACATACATCTTTTGGTTCTTTTCGAGCAACGACGAACGTTATCCGGCTCCACTTGTTGCTTCTGTGATCTTAGCGCCGTGACACAAGTGTTCAAGGCTTGCTTATTTATACTTACTTACTTACACTGGCCCTTGAATACCACTCGCCCGGTTTCCTCTCCGCAGTACAGAATATAACAATCTATCCGTCTGTGGCCAGTTTACCAACTTTCGTATTATTCCAAGCAGCACCACAATCATCGGCTTCAGAATCTTCAGCCCAACTTGTGTGGTACAAACGCGAGCATGCACTACATCGGCGCTGCTTTGGCGTCTTACAAACGCACATAAAATGCATAATTATCAGCCCGCTAAAGCTGTTACATCTGTACAAATTTGTGAACACGAAATATTTAATATTACAAGTTTAAAATGCTACTATGCTGTCATTAGTCTATTGTCACAGTCACTGGTGCTTACAATAGGGCCTACACCTCGGCATTTTCACTGTCAATCAAAGGTAAAGATACTCACAAATAGGCGTAGTCTTTCTAGTAGGCCTAGGCCTACCGTACGATCCGGTCTTTAAGCAGACAGCCGCATGCAGTGGCTGCCACTGCTTTTTACGACAGGTTCGCAGTACGCCAGTTACCTCCCAATTCCCAGCTTCACAGAATGACCGCCGTTGGCCGGTACCAATTGTACTGCTGGATGAAAAAAGTCCCTGCGCTATCGTACGGCGTTGATTGCGTGATCTTGTGCTTAGCCGTTTTGACAGAACTCCGACCTGCGACAGGCAGACAGACAGACAAACAGACAGACAGAGGGCGACAGCATATACCGCGCTAGGATAGCGTTGCGCGGTAAAATGTTACGCCAGTGTCGCGAACAGGCATAATTGAAAGCGACATACAAGGCACAGACACTAATCATTGTCTGCTTCTGCCACATACTGACTTAAGAAATTTGCTTAAAAACAACTGTGTGTGTCGCTTACCGAAGCACCATCAGCGACGGAATATGTAGACCTACGCGTATGCAAATCGAAAACGTTGAATAATTAGGCTACGCCTGTATGCATGGTCACGTAGTATGTGTCGCCCACCGGCCTGATACTAATCGATTGATTGAAACCTGTTCCATGCAGCGTTCAATGTACTATGTACTATGTAGGCTAGTGCTGGCCGCAAGAGGTATGTATACACAATGGTATACACAGTTATCATAGTTAAACACTCTATATTCACGACGTTTAGTCGTGACAACAGAACTTCAGAAGGACGCGACGCCACCGATCGTCTCTGTAGGGAGCACAGCATAATTTGTACGAGTAGCAGCATGCTAAATAAGAGGAGCAGCTAACGCAGAGGGACCGCAGGACGCGCTAACGGTAGAAATCTTGTCAACTGCTGCAAGCCTTCACACTGCATGAGAAATTCCACATGAAAAGGTTTGCTGTTTGCAACAGGTGAATGACCTAAAAGTCACTTAAAGTCATCGGAATAATAATAATATGCATAGGCCTATTTCAACGACGACAAAGAGATGTAGCCTACATCGTAAAGCACGTGTGGTATGTAAATGTAGGCCTACGTTACTGAGAGGAGCTTGCATTCGATGTGTATAGTTAATAACCAGTTATTATTGGCCCGCCTAATGGGCCAGTAATGTTTTGCTCGCTGGCGTCACTCTGTTGCATGTCCGTCGGCGTCTGTAACGATGCCGGCGCGCGGGCGAGCCGGGCGTGTGGGCGGTCGGGCGGCCGCCACTGCACGGCGGGCCAGTACGATTACGTCCCGTTAGGGTGACACCTTGTTTTAAGAGTAACATTCTATGTCAATGAAAAATCTTGTTAATTTCGGGCCATGTGACCATGTGAACAATGATAACAAGTCTGTGAAATGCCTATCCTCGTCCGCAACAGCAATGGTTAATAGCTACATAATCCTGTAAGAAATTGCATTAAAAATTTTTTAAACATTGTTATTGTTGTTACTGTCGGCCAAAGTAAACCCTGACTCGACAGCAGATCCATAAGTGCGTTTTATACTACAAGTACGTCAGTCCTCCTTATTGTCGGGCCGAAATGTACGCTGGCCGCGTCGCATCTGCCCCCTGGTGAGTGGTGATCGAGTCACGGTGAGTATGCGGACGGGACAGAGACAGACGGATGGACGCAAGACCGTTACATTACGCTCTCCGCTCGACGCGGACAACGTAATAATTCATTCGATGATCATTTAATATCATATTAACATCACGTCAGAAATTGCTAAATAATTGCTAAACTGTGTGACGCGAACTTAAAGCACAGGCCTATAAGACGTGCAATTGACACAAAGCGAATGATTTGTAGCCTATAGGCTATGGACTACAGTATAAGTGACAGTTTAAGTAAGCGTAGGCCTACAGGCCCTTTCGATAAGAAATTTGCAAATAAAATAGACCCTAAATGTGGAAAAAGCTGAAAACATATGACGTGCAGGTGTGGCTGGCTAGCAAGGTTGCTAATTTATACTCGTACGTATATACTGTACTGAGAGGATTTTCACCTGCTTCGATTGATTGTTCGCTGTCAAGCACACCTGTAATGAGATTAACCCTTTGCAATGTGTACCTTACAAACCATAGACGATGCTCTTCACGCCTTGTACAACCGGCTGTAATTGCTACTTTATGACAACTAGGCCTACAAAACGGCACAAAACCCTGTCAAAACGTGACGCGCTATTGCACTATTGCCTGTAACCTGGCAAGCTGTTGATGAATTTTACCACGCGACGCTATGCGAATGCGATACATGCGGGTACTGTACCAAAATGGCCAAACGCAAACAAGCCGCACAATAGCCCAGGGACTCTAGTTTTCTAACGCTAAAGATATTGGTGAAATTCCAATGCGGTTACACCCAACAGGGACGCCAAATACAGGTGGGTAGGTTAAAAGGGGCGACTTTCGACCATTAATATTTCGCTATATCTCAGAAACAGTGCAAGATATGGACATAATTACTATGGAAAGCTAATAAAAGTTCATTTTACACGCTGTATCAAATGGTGCTATTTCCAATGACATTAGCCCATTAAGTAGCCCAAATCACACAATTTTCTACACTTCGCGTCGCCTTTCATAATTTCGTAACCGGTGGAGTTAGACTTCATATTTGGTAGATAGGTTGACCGTAGCAAGTCCTAGCCCAAGGACAATAGGCCTATACCACCCATGAAATTAAAAGGGCGTGGCCATGTTCACGCGGCTGTTCATGCTGACTGCATCAAAAAATAAGTTCTCGCAGATGAAAATTGCGATTTCGCAAATGACAGAATGTGATTAACCGCTGTATGTAAACGTCATCTAAAATATTCATAGACGATTTTTTGGAACAACTTGTACACACGAAATTGGCGTCTATAAACGAGAAAATTAAAAACAAATCTATAATGTCGCATATGTGCCATAAACATGTTAACAAATAGCCATGCAGTACTAGATGATCGAGCGACAGACTCGCAACGTTTATGAGTTAATGTGTAACATACAAGATACTGAACGTAATAGTACAACGGCTGTGTACAATTTTCTAAACGAAATAAACTCAGCATACATGATCTACGGATGTTATAAATGCACATACACGCGCACGTCACAGGAACAGGGGCACTGGACAGGAGGAAGGCGTCCCCCGATGTCTGGAATGGGGACGCCAATTTCCCCCCCAAATGGAATGATTAGGAGTTACTGGAAGCTTCAGTATTTTCTCAAACATCATCCCATCATTCAGCGTTGTTGATTGCTTGCAGTTAGACACACTATGATATTTTAAGTGCCACGAAACGTCTTTCTTTCAAGACAAAACGGCACTAAAACCGTTGTTGGATATGCCGGGGAGCATATGACGCTCCCCCAAACCATCTATTCAGTTCATTCTGCTGGACACACAGCAATTACCCACTCCACAAAACCATGATGAAACGGTGTTAAACAGGATATGAAAAGCTGTGATCACTACCCAGAGAATGCACAGGATTGGATCATATGGCCAAACCAGCTTAACCCGGAAAATGATGCTCAAAACTGCGTGTATGCATGTATGTATGTTGTGTGTGGAGAGCTTTACAGACAGATTGTCATAATACAATTAAGACACCTGACATCCGCCATGTTCAGTTTACTGTCTGGAAATATCAATGATGACTTCTTCTACAGCGTCAAAACCAACTCTGCACACGTCCTCCAGCCTTACTTTACCTTACCTTCCTGAGTCCTGACCAGACTAATATTCCGTACCGTGTCCGCACTCGCCCCCACAACATGACAATGATTAACAAAACCAAATTTCTAAATGATACCGATTTCATAATCCGTATGGTGTATAAATATTCATACTAACACTGAGTAAACTAACACCAAAGTTAGTGTCACAGTTAATTTAACTTTGGATGGTTGCGTTTGACAACCTGTATTAAACGAATATGTTACGTTATGTTATCACTAATGTAGACGACATTGCAGCAGTCACGTCCACGTTTACGTCTTTTTTTCTGTTTTTCATTAGTGTTAGTGAGTTTTATTCAATTAGACAATTTGATTCTTTGATATCGCTTCGACCATGGAGCTTTGGGCCGCTGGAGGTCGGGGACCCCCTCCTCGCTGTAGCTTTGCCATTGTTAACTCTGTGTTGTATTGTCTACATACATACACTCGCACATTATTAGGTCTTGTCTGTTTGCTTTTCATTTGGTTATCAGCAACAATGCAGCTGGTTGCCCAGAAATACTCGCCTCGGAAAGCCGGATATTAAACTATGACAACTCAGTCACTCTGTAAACATGTTTAACAAATTCACAAACGTACCATAATCACATTCACTGAATATACGAGAGACGAGTTGGCTACAACACACTGAACACCGCCAGCAGCACCTTCAGCATCAATGGTCAAAGTACGGGGAAAGAGCAGGGGATTTACTGCAAGTACTGGATCTCACCAAAGTCGCTGCAATCATCCAGGGTCAACACGGCCAAACTTCTGAGAGAACACACATTTTGTGTTATCTGCACACAGGTTAGTTTCATTCAGTTAATGTGATCCACAGTTACAGACCAAACCATTATACATTTTCTGTGAAATTGGCGGTCTTCTAGCAATCTTTATTCACCGAAAGATGTGCACTTACAGGAAATTACGTGACATCGGTGATTTTGCGTCCATTTAAATGCATGTAGTTTTATTTCTGAATTTTTTAGGCTTTTATCAATATGACTGTATGCAGACTTTGTCATTTGCTGTGTGCCACACTTCAACAAATAGGAAATTAGTACCTGATGAATGTTACTTTCTCATTGACAAATGATAAGCAATAACAAATTTGATATTTATTACAATTACAAGTATTTTAACGGCTACATAACACCGTGAAATAAGAGCAGACAGGGAACGTGATAGTTCCGTGAATTTTTCAAACACTCTGTCATATTTCCAAGAAATGGGCACATTTTCAAAAATTCACGTGAAATAGCGCACTTTCCTCTGTGAATAAGGTTGGCGGGCGCCCACCCACGGTGGGTTGGTAAACGTGGACGACTTGAGTGACGTTACAGCACCCCATTTTTTACACTTACTGCACCTCCAAATTTATACTTTAACCACTGATCAGAACTTCATTCGACAGATAAACCACTCATGGTCAAAGTGTGTAGCAGCTCACTAACAGGTGGATACAAGTAATGAATATTCATAATATTCTAGTTAGCAAATCATTACACGTCATCACAACCGATGAATATGCGCAACAGACTAGTCAGCATACAACATAAACAATTTGATTACCAATTTTTCTGAATACATAGAGCGAAGTAACGTCACAGTAATCTATGGTCACGATACAATCGCCATGTTGTGGGGCATGATGTTGTACAGTGTGAAGTTAACTGGTGAAGATTTGTCACATTACTTAAATAACACTCAATCAGTAGGTTTAAGAGAAACTTAGTGTTAGCACCAGAAAGTGATATCAAACTAACACAACTCACAGTGTTAACATTTCCTTGCCCCACATCATAGCAGCCAGAACAGCTGGCATAGATAGGAATAAAGAAATTACGTCACTGTTATCCTATGTACACAGGGACACTCTCAGTCTGAATGTCTCAACCAACGATGTTATATATTCTAGGCTGGATTGGCGGCAATCCCATGATCCACGGCACCTTCAAGTTTACTGTCATCACGTAACATCGAGTTTAGCACCACGGTGCCATGACGTCACACCAGTTGGCTGCTAACACGGCAGTCTAACGGACAGCGGGTGCAAAGGAATCAATGCCCTTCCATTAGGAGTCGGGTGGTGGATGCAGTAAGGATGAAGCCAGGCCCGTGGCTGGCGGTCAGTATTTTTAATTTCCTTCAGTGTTTTGACACTGTTGGTCGTGTGACAGGAAGGGTATCTGGCCGTAAAAACCTGTGTAACTCATTACGTCACACCAAAGGTGATGGGAGGTTATGTTTTCGCCAGCATTGGTATGTAGGCAGATATATAGGTATATCTATAGGTATGTTTGTGAACAACTTCCTGGCAGAAATTCAAGTCCGATTGTCACCAAAGTTGGTCAGTCATACCCGAAGCCACAGAGGACGAGGTGATAAACTTTTGGAAGGTCAAGGTCAAAGGTCAAGGTCGGTGGGGGAGGTATGCACTCTACTGAGCCATTCTACTTCCGAATGGTTCCATTCAGTAATAAGTGTAGAAGAAAACAGAGGGAGACCATCTGACCCAAGCCCACTAGGAAAACGACAGTTGAAACGGACGCGGTAGTATCAACTGAAGTGTCAAAGTATTCAAGGCAATCAGGAGGCTAATGCCACTAAAAATAACCGACAGAAAACATCGCACGATTGATTACATAGTTACATCAACCGTTAATACTATGATCACGACATCACAGGTCACGCTTCAAGTACGTACGACCGACAACGCGCTTGGTTCAGACTCACAGACTCCATGGCAGACAATGATACAAGTACAAAACGGATCAGTGCAGACACAGAAAGACAACGTGAAGCAAACCGTCACGTGACCTCGCGTGACGTCACACAGCGACGTCATTTGGCGACGCCAGTCATCGAAGTCCTGCGAGTTCCACGGCTTTGCCTAGAATCACGTTGATGTCGACGCATGGATACCGCTGTGTACAGAGACACACACACACATTCACATACTCACACAGACAGACAAACAGACAGACAGACACACACACAGACAGACAGACAGACCTGACATCACTAACATGGTTTAGGCTTATCATAACAACATCCTAACACAAGCAAGCATCTGCCTGCTCTAAACACACGAGTTCACCTGTCTCTGACCACGGCACCACACCTTGATCTCGTTAGTTTTGAATCGACTGCAGATCAAATCACAATGCTTCAAATCAGACTGCAGCAGGCGTTTTAATCACAATTTAGATAAAACGTCGACTGTGATTTGCCATTACTGGTAAAGTGCCATGTAACCAGACGCAGTAATGTCACATTTATGGACACAATTGCATCGCATTTATTCTAGGACGCAGTAACTCAGACTCATCCGAGACATCGCTAACTTACTGTCAGCATTACCGGTCTCATCAACATTTCTAACTCTTCTTCACTGACAAGAATACATCGCGTTTTCTCCGTTTAACTGTACATTTCTCATACCCACACCACTGTAGGAGATGGTGTTGCGTTGAGGAAAAGTGTAGCATCTTCTGCCTAATTGGAATGCACTAAATGCCGTCAGAAAGGGCATACTGGCAGTACAACTTTGCTTCAACCAAATCCTCTAGCTCATAACCGTGGGTATGGACTAACACAGATTGACCGACATGAAACGGTTGCTGTTCTCAAACCTGAATCAATAGATTTATTTCACATAGGCCTACACAACACACAGCTATTTCACGATCCACACATCTAACTACGACCAGGAAAGTGAAAAAAGGCACCTGGACGAGCTTCATATTAGCCGAGAAGTCACCAGCCAGAAGGTCATCCCGAATTAAACTATACACACAATCACATTACTAGCAGTAATACCAGCTTTGCAACACTACAGACTACGCTAACATTTGACACAGATGTAAATTTCCACTCCCGGAAAAAAATGCCAATTTCTCACATACACAAAGTCTGTCTCTTTTTAACCGCCAGTTTTTCTCCCGAGTTACAGAAGGTTGGGTGGGGACTCAAAGCAAAACCTTTGGGGTAAGTGAAACAGGTTTCTAACAGAATAAACCAGTAAGTCATTTAATGTTACGCAGCAAATTCTGTACACTGACTCTTATTAACTAAATTATCATTCATTTCTTTCACTCATTTTTTCTCCACCACGTGTGACATGCAGTCAGCTGTTCATTAATCTGATATTGTATTGTCTTGCTCAACATCTTTTTTACCCCATGATACCATAACCATATGTTTCTGTACCATTAGGTCCCTTTCCAACAGACCCCCAATGGGATATATTACACAAAATTGTAAGTATCATGCTAAAATTAGAATACGGGAAATAGTTGTGGATGTTTATCCCGATATACTGGGATGGCATGGAATGGACATATTTATTTATCCCAGTTTATCACGATTACAGCTTCACCATCAGTCTCCATCAGACACCTGTGTCCAACTAAAACATGTCTGGTTGTATCAAGATCGATCAACATTAACCATAGGTCAACTCAGCGTTGTTCTCATGACAACAGCGGGTCACGTTACACATCAGCCAATAGTAACATTAAAAATTAGCCCTGTATGCGACTGACGGTCGACTCTTCGCAACAGACGGACTGTGCCAACTTCAAAGTCACGTGACACAAAAATAGGCCAAATATAAAAAATCCGGCCCAAACAAATTTAGATATTGTAACCTAGTTTAAGAATCAGTGGTCAGTAGCCAGCTCCCATTATAAATGGCAGAGAGATAGCTTTTGAAAATGGCCAGATTTCCAACTTCAAAGGGCTCATGACTTTGACATTGACCCTGGATTGGGTCATACTGCATACCATCATGCATCACTCATTGACCTCTACCTATAAGCCAAATTTCATTAAAATCGAAGAAACTTTCTGTGGATAAACGGACGTACGCACGTACAGACAGGCATTTGAGACTGGCTTTATTGGGTCGACTCTGGGTTAGTTAACCGACAGTTAAAGTTAACTGAGTATGGTGCAACTGGAACTTAGGGTCGATTGCACCATCGAAGTTTAAACTTGAGATCAACTGAACGGGTTCAACGCCTTGAACTCGTTCAGTTTTGCGGTCAAGTTATTTGCGTTGCACAACGAATTTTTGAACTGGTTCTGCTGAACCCGAGTTTAAACCATGACCTATGTAGG
>Ga0209363_1000867_pt1 | contig 13221 bp, 7 predicted proteins | sample WorMetexBAHAMAS3_FD_187385 | JGI IMG/M metagenome (GOLD analysis project Ga0209363, IMG submission 187385) | Marine gutless worms symbiont microbial communities from Max Planck institute for Marine Microbiology, Germany - Inanidrilus exumae... | ecosystem: Host-associated > Annelida > Digestive... | reverse complement strand
CTGTTATGTACGCTGAACACCGGTCTGGGAATCGTCGGAGGTCAACGAACGTTCGACAGCAGGCCTACCGTCCTTTCCCCCCTTTATAGCTTGTAGAACGGTGCCAGCACTTGTATTATTGTGTAGATTGTCTTTCTTATTATATTTGCCGATTTGTGTTCATTTATTAAACTGTCATTTCCATATTTTACTCATTATACCACTAACTACAAGGCAAACAACCATAGCTATGAAACTAGTTTTCGCAGACTAAAAGGTCAATGGTTGCAATCATTTAAATGGATAAACGTTTAAACCACTGAGTACATACGCATGCACAATATGACTGCTGCAGCTGCTGCCCTCTATTGACTGAGTTTAAGCAATGTCACCATCACCGTCAGTTAAATCGTAAAAATTCTGCTGTTTTCCAGGGGGCACAGTGCCCAAACTGTATGTCCCACGTCAAAACTCGTGCACAAAATGCACATCCTTGGGATGTTGGCTAGCCCCTGAAACAACTCCTGTCGCCCAAAATTGTGACATTTCAGCTGTATGCTCCATACAAGCACCCAACCCAACCCCCAAAATTGATTTTGGAAGCCTACAAAACCCCCACTGCAAAAATGCTAAACTTTTTCATGGGGGTCATCACCGAGACACCCGATTCATGTTGGTTGTTTCAAAAACGGTTGGAATCGTGCAAGATAGGTGGCCGAAAGGCCATGATGCATTCTTACACCTACTTAAAAAATATTTTTCTGCCATTTGGTGCAACCCCAAGGGCAATTTTTCCACAATGTTTGTGCAATACCCCACTGTCATTCCTCACTAAAATTGAGTTTTGTCCAAATCGGTTCATTCCATGGCCTGCCAAAGTGATTGCAATATATGCTCTTGTAAGCCTATAAAAACTGCAAATCATGAACCATATGTTTCGGGTAATACTGAAGGTCAACGAACTCATTTTTGGAGGACCCAGATCCCTTTCCGCTCTTTTGGCACAACGTCACCCAGAATCCAACAAAAATTGAAAAACTTTCAGATGTTTGAGTTTCAGATTAAACTCATTAAAGATTTTCCAGATGCGAGTTACATTATGTTGAAAGTGAACAAACTGGAGTATCCTAAAAACAAGAGATTTGTGAAAGCTATGATAATATGAACAAGGATTTATTTTCTGAGGTCATTCATTAAACCTGAATAAAAGAAGAGTTAGACTCGACGTTGCTAAATTCTTTCAGTAACTCAGTAGCTAAGAAATGGAAAATCTTCAACACAGAAACTATGGAATCAAATTCGTTATCAGGGTTTAAAAAAAATAATGACATTTTTTAAGTGTCAAGAAGTAATCGGTAACAGATCTGTTCATGAAGTGTTTACATAATATTATTTACAATTTGCCGATATTTTGATGAGGACACAGAGCTGTTCACACATGCATCTGCTGTGGACTTTGAGTTGTCAAATGGGATAACCGGAAACACATAATCGTAAACCACGAAACTGCAGCATTTGGTAAAATGCGGCCATGCGGGGTGCGGGATACGGGTGTAGCAATGGGTAAAATGCGGAATACAAGTGCGGGGCTGAAAGTGTGAGGACGTGGGTAAGTAGTGTTAGTAAGGTTAGAGTTGAGGTTAGTGTTAGTAGAGCTAATGCTAGCAACAGTAATAAGCTCTTGTGTTAACCCCCGCACTTTTAACCCGCAATTTACCCACTGTCACCCCGCATTTTACCCATAACCCGAAACCGCAACTGCCTAAATAGGAAAGGTGCCAATCGTGCATCAGAGCATACCGAAAGCAGTGCAACTAGAACCAAGTGGAAACATCCGTCCCCAGCAGACAGGCCGATTGTCTTCAGATTCTCTGACGTCTTCTGGACTTGACAGGAATCCATCCAACCAGTCCGTCGGTAACGTTTCCACACACGGATCCATTCCCCGATTTGTAAACACTGCCGATACTCTCGAATACAACTCTAGGTTTTAGCGAAATTTTGCTAAAATCCCCAAATTACATTTACTTGTAGTTAGCCGATGCACGGCAGCTATTGTTCCTGACATTCGATACAGCAGAAAATTGTAAAAATGACGTTTTAGGACATTTCGTGTCTACTATAATCTTCAAAAAGTCTATATTCAGATTTGAGATTAGTACATTCATAAAACAACATACGAAAGTAAAAAATAAGTAAACACAAATTTGTGGCCTGCCTCATGACTGTCTGTCGTTTGTAACGTGCGTAATTACTGCGAAATAAAACAAGTGGCAATGGCTTATCAATCGAAAACAAGAAGCTCGGCTATCGCAGAGGGACCGCGCGACGCTGTATGTTACTAAGTTCCAATGTTTCACGAGGTATCGCAGTTAGGTTTCAAACAGCAAAAGTTACCTTCAAGGTCATTCATTGCCACAGTGACAGGTGTCATTCGATAAACCACACACAATTAAATTCCTATTATTTTTCCGTTGCAACTATGTCACTATCTTGCACCGTTGACAACATACTATCACTTATTTCCCAAAATTTAAAGAGGGGTCACGTGACTCTATAAACCATGCATGCACTAAGCCTGCTCCTTTGTCGGGTCATAAAATAAGAAAATATTCTTTCTCCTCACGTATAGTCAACACTTAAAAAGTTTAAATACTTTACCAATTACCATATTCAGCAGTTGATGTTAGTGTTAACTGTTAACCTGTTCAAAGCACGTCTGGTAAGTTTTGGTTGCAGTGCATCAAGATGTTAGATATGATTTCACGCCAGGTCGACGAGACCGAAACCGTTAGGGCTAATAGATCTGTTCACGAAGTGACTATATTAGTTTTAAATATAATTCTCTAACAATTGTAATGTGTACAGTTACACAGAGTTGTTAAACACCCATGTCCATTGAGAAAAATAACCTTAGTACAAAAAGTTGCATTTGAAACAGTGCCGCATTAAGGGGGGTGCTAGGGGTGCTGCAGCACCGCAATTGGTGGGAGTGGTTAGCTGGCTATAGGCCTGTAAGGGGCCCGCATTTTGCACAGCACCCGGGCCCGCACTAGCTTTAATGCGGCCCTAATTTGAAAACAAGGTCATCATAAATGGCGCTAGGCCGTACAGTCCCTATCACTTCCTATTATTGGCAGCAAGCTATGCTTGGAACTCACAAACACAAAATAAACTCTTCCAAATTTATTCAACTATACCTACTTACTCCACTCTATCTAGATTGAACGAAACGGATCAAAAGACTTCTCGTGCAGGTCATAACCTCACATGCATGTATGTATACTGACTATACAAGAAGCTCAGGTACTAGGTCTACATAGGCACCGTGCAACGCACTATTTCAGTCTAAATCCTGCCAAATGCTGCACATCATCATCTATTGCAAGCATGTTCTGAATTCAAACGGGATTTTTCGTATTTGTGCAGTACATGATTTCAGCTGACGTAAGGCGTCTCGCGGTCCCTCTTCAGTAGCATATTTTCTTCTTTGTTTTATCCGTAAACACCACGTTAGCCGTGAATGATGTCAACAATACAAAGTGAGGTGTCAACATAAACCAGTGTTCGTGGGTGGCAGCCACAGACCATTTCTGCATACGATACATCACTCTTTAAATAAGTTTACAAAATTTTAACAGAACATGTCATAAACTGGTACTGTCTGTATCATTCTCCTTTTCTGCACTTGGACTTCAGTAAAATTAAATGATGGGGCGACAGCAGAAGCTATGAATTCCAGTGTTAAGACAGAATCTGTAACACCTGTCGAATTCTTTCAAACTTTTCATCTGGAACACTACTTGTACCTGCACACAGGAAAAAAACATTTCATCAGGTTCTTCTCATTCTACAGGGTGGGCTAAAAAAGTGATACATCTCGTACATGTATTACATTGTACGAGAGGTATCACTTTTTTTGGCCCACCTGGTATAATACTAAACAAAGGCCGCGGTGGGTAACAAAAAGTGGGGTCAAAGTCGGAATAGCTGACAAAAAGTAAGGGGTCAAAAAACGCCGCATGTGGACAGCGTACTCGAAAAAGTGGGGGTCAACTGACCCCTGGATGGACTCCGTGGCTCTGCGGCCCCTGATACAAAATGCTATATAGCCCTGTGCTTGCATGTGCCCGATAATTTCAAGAATTCACCTTGAATGCATTATCAATTGGCCATAAAGACTCTAAAAACGAGCCAAAAACCTCTAAGAAGAGTTGCAGTGCTTGCACTGGAAATACAGTTAAAACATCTACATAAGGTTAACAACATTAAACAAACAAGGTGTCGCCCTAACGGGACGTAACCTGACTGGCCCGCCATGCAGTGTCGGCTGCCCGATCTCCCACGCGCCCGGCCCGGCGGCGGCTGACCGGACAATCGAACGGATGGACGAAAGGAACACCCAAAAACATGATAATAATACGAGTAATAATAATACAATTTATACAGCGCCTATAAAGTCCGAAGATACATAGGCGCTCGCAGCATATAATGTAACACATGCCTTTGCTAACTCTGTCGGGTGGTAAAGGTATAAAACAAACAACACAACACATATTCAACAGTGGAATATCTTTTACCCTTTCCAAGACACCAGTAGCACTCGTGAGACAATAATAATGCTAAATGGAATGGAGAAACTATTGTTATGCGAGTTAATATGATATCAATGAGAATCAGGACTTTTGAATGGCACGCAGTGGTGTAGCCAGAGGGGGGACATAGGTACATCCCCCGTCGTAGGTAAAAAAATGCAAATCACAATGAAACCCAAACAGTGTTCACTGTTCATGAGCTTTCATCATTACTGGCCAACCTAATGGGCAAGTAGTTATGCTCGATGGTGTCTGCTGTCTGTCAGCGTCGTCTGTCGGGATCTGTAACGCTGCCGGCGGGCGGGCCACCGGCAGTCTGGCGGCCGACACTCCACGGCGAGCCAGTACGGTTACGTCCCGTACGCCCGTTAGGGCGAGACAGTGTTTGTGTATTTTCATCTATTGCTTCAGTCTCATTTTCGATTGTTATCTCGGGCTTCTTGGGGCTTTGCCCCAGACCCCCATATGGGCTCTGCCGCTGGACCCTGCTGAAGGACTTCCGATCCTCTTTTTGCCCCCACAACAAAATTCTGGCTACACCCCTCATGGCGCGTATAACTTGTGTAGCCATTCAGTTAAAATGAGAAACAGCCATGCATAGAAGTGGTCAATTCAAACAAAACACAGCAAAGCAGACTCAATCACTGCAAAGACGACGGAGTTCACCGTTATTCTCGTCAACGTCCTCCGCTTCTCGTATCATCTTCTCTGCAGCTTCCACTGTTGCTTGTCGGGCTTTTCCCATAAGCTTCTCCAGGTACTCCAGCAGTAGGCTGAAATCGCCGTCACCAATCTAAACAGTATGTATAAAGCGGTGAAGTGAAATTATTTCAGCACCATGGTAAAATTAATCACCGGTAAACTACAAACTAAAACAAGTCAGTCATCCTTACTGTGCAGCCGAAATGTACGCTGGCTGCATTGCATGCTGCCGCCTGGTGAGTCACGGTGAGTAAATGGCGTCCGTCAGTCTGGTCTGCCCATCTGACCCATAGATCTACTCAATAAGTATGTCTATATGGGTCGGACGGACAGACAGACTCACGGACGCCAAACCGTTACATTACACCTTCCACTAGATGCGGCAAGCGTAATAAGCATTATGAGAGGGCTGTGTGATTTTACGTTAAAAGAAAGAAAAGTGTAGAAATCATTCAATTAGAAATCTGTTTGGGCTGGAAACATGGAGTTCAGTTAAGTGAATAAAAAGGAAGGAAAGAATAAGATAATCTGGACATGTCAAACAGAGAGATAAGTAAATAAGTAAAAACTAATTCACACATAGGCACCGAACACACAGAGGCAACAGTAAAATTGCCCCGGTACTCTTGGCGGTACCGGGCAAACATATCCTATTGCCCCTGTACTTTTTCAGTCTTAATTATGACCTGCTATTCTATCTACAACGTGTTTCAGAAAAAAACATCCAATCATATTATTGGCTATAAGTTGAGGAATAGCTGTCTGATTTTAACAGTGTATAGCAGTTTGGCATCAACTTAGCTCTTCACCACTACGGGAAACTCACATGCCATATGGGATCATACAGTGTTGCCTGCCACCCAACCAAGGTGAGAATCCCGCCTTTACCCCCAGCCGAAGCAGGTCACATATATATTCATTTTTATTCACCAAAATGGTAGAGAGAAATATACATGTACTAACACAAAAACAATAAAAAGTGAAAGAAAAATAGAAGCTACTAACTTAACTAAGCGGATCAAGACTTGCAAACCTTCACCAATTTACAATTTATGCAGTGCACTCTATCGAATGCGCCATTTCCAGTGACCTTGAGTGACCTCTAGGCTCTAACAGCCCCAAACCATCCGTGCAAGATAGCGACACAGTTACTATGGAACACATATGCGCTCATATCCTCGTAGTGGGTTGAGATAAGAGATTCAAATTTGGTAGATAGGCTGACTATAGCAAGTGCCAGCCAATGGACAGCATACCATCCCGGAAATGGGCGTGATCAGGTGGATTCAGGTCATGTGAACCACTTATATTTTTGGCGGGCACCAACCACATCTCTGGAATGGCTGAAGCTAGAGTGGTCAAATGTACACAGGTTATGTTGAAACCCAACATAAGAATGACGAACTACCCTTAAACAGGGCGTGGACAGGGTCATGTAACCCACTTTAAATTTTTGGGCCCCAATGATATCTCTGGAACAGCTAAAGCTATAATCGCCAAATTTTGCCTAAAAAGTAAACGGTATCGAATCCTAGCCTGCGGATGACGAACCACCCCTAACAGCGGTGTTGACCAGGGTCAAATGACCCATTTTCAACTTTGATGCCTGCAATTATATCTCAGGAATGGCTGAAGCGACAGTCGCCAAATTTTGTATGGAGGTAGAATATATCAAGTTGGTTGACAGACTATTCCTAATGGGCCCGGTCAGGGTCAAGTGACTCATTTAAAAAATTCCCCCCAATCATATCTTTGGAATTGGCGAAGACAGGACTTCAAATTTCATGTGCTGATTGATACACAGGAGTATAGTGCACACATTAATACATTACCCCCAAACAGGATGTGTTCAGAGTCACGTGACGTCTTTAAAATTTTGAGGAGCAAGTGATAAAGTCTTGAAAACAGTGCAAAATAGAAACATAGTTGCAATGGAAGATTAGTAAGATATAATCTGTGGCCTATTAAACGGCATCATTTCCAATGACCTTGAAGGTCACTTTTGCTATCTGAAACCTTTCTAACACCTATACTTCACGAAAATATAGCACAAACTTGCTAACATAGCCCATCGTGCAGTCCCTGTAAGGGCGGAGCCTCTTGTTTAAAGTCTGTTTGGCATTCAGTATTGGAGTTTCAATGTACTGCGCTATAGGTTCTATCTTTCGTGAGATGTAGCCATTTCAATGCAGTCTATCAGTGAACTAAAATGCAGGCGAAATTCTGACATGTGCGTGAGACCCAAAGGTCCGAGACCTTGGGCATCAACACCGAGATAAGATGTTTGCCTATCTATCGGAGAAGAGACTGAGACCTGTATGGGTCTTGAGATGGTCACAAGACCAAGACGTCGAGACCACATCCCTGCCAGATACCTATACCAAGTCGCACATAGACCACACAACCAGGGAACCAGGAGCAGCTGTGAATAAAGCATCAGTCAGAAAGACAGCTAAATATGGAGCTCTGTCTGTCTGTCTCACACGTCTTTTTCACATTGCAGTTGAGATGGCAGGCACCTGGGGTCAATCGGCCATTGAATTAGTCCAGGATACTGACGTACGTCGAAGTTATAGCAAGCCAAAGTAGTGACGTTTTTTGAGTTGGCTGGTCCCCTTACAGCACAAATATTGGCTATATAGGGACAAAGTCTTGGGTGGAGATTTAGTTCCAACAGGTTAAGGATGGCCAATGATACAGTTATCTTACGACCTCGTTGCCTTTTTGTTCAGCAACGACCCAAAATGGGAAAGGATAATGGACGCTCATTTAAGTTATTACGCTAGCACCTACAACAGGGTGGAAACTAACCAACCACAAGACATGACCTATTTATCAGTTCAATGTAGTATCTTGTGTAATTGCTGTTCTTCAGTTACTGTAAAATAACAGTGCATAACAACTTGTTTATAGTATCCTTCCTGTGTAGGTCTGGCTTTGGAATGCTTCTCTTAGGAAAAACCCAAAAGAAACATACGGGACATAGCATATATATTAACTAGATAATGAAAGATCATATCACTTAGCAACACGCTGACATTTAGGTAATATGATGGTGAGAAATATCATCTTTTATGACTTCTGTAGTTTTTGATGTCACACAATAGTCAATATGTGACACTGTTTACCTGTGTAACAGCAGTTTTAACAATAGTTCAAAAAACATTTTACTATATGTAAAGACCTAATCGTACTAACATAAATTATCACTATATTTCCAACATTACTTCCTGATCAACTTTAGGTAAAACACACACAAAAATCCAATAAAAAGAAGTAAAAGATTTACACTGCTGTTCAAAAACTCCAAGCAAGAAACATGGCAAGCTGTTACCTTACCTTGGTGGAGTCGTACATATGCTGCAACAGCCAGACCTGTCGCACCTTCTGAAATGTCCAACGATCGTGAGCTGACTTCCAAGTACGAAGGTATTCCAGTGCATGATACTGAGCAGAGCTTGATGTGGCAGTGTTCATGTGTTCTGTACTGACATCTGTTGACTTATCTTTGCCCAAGTCTCGTTTTATTTTGCTTTTCTTCGCTTCGTCTTGCAGCCGTTTTCGCTTCTTTCCACGTTTTCTTTTACCAGTGAAATCCGATGTCTCTGGATGCAATGAGTCTGATAGTGTACTTTTTACATTTTCATCAGCATTATCCACATTATCACATATCTTCACACTCTCTTTATTACCGCCTTTTGTTTTTTCTTTGCCTTTCTGTTCACACAGATATGAAGCAGTCTGCATATGTTCCTTATCACTGTCATGAACTGCTGTCTTCTTCCGGTGACTTTTCGTCTTCCTGTCAGTTTCGACGTCAATACCAGGGCGTGCCATATCCACAGTCTGTCGATCAGACTCTGCAGTCTGTAATTTCATTTTACAAGTATCAGCCTTAAATGTACCTGCCTGGCTGTCACAGTTAGATACTGTAGTTTCTATTAAAAAAACTATTGGTTTTGTTTTATGCACACAGTTCAATACATTAGACTAACAGACTCTTGCTTTTTGTGAATGGTAATTTCTGTACATGATGTATACACAGTTCTTAAAGTTAAACTATGTGCACAGTGTAGCAACAAAAATATAATCCTCAGACTTAAAACGAGCTTTTTCTATTAGAACAGACTGCAGCTTATTCACTTTCACTTTCACAAACCGGGATTAGTCCACTGATGCTGAAAGTAACACATAACAGAACATCGTGTTAACAAAAATATATGAATTAAAAAAAGTTTAATGCCAGTTGCAGATTGTGGATCTGCCGCTATATCTACCACTAACAGCTGAAAAATACTCCTTCCTGCACCACTGATACAGACATAGCCACCTGACTTACCACATTAAGTGTAGCTGCAAAAAGTGCAATGGAAGTGCCTAGCCTGATTACCAATACCCACACATCAAAAGCCAAAATATGTTTTAACATTCCTTCTACGAGTTCACCCAGAATGACTGGAATACTACTCACCTGAGCTGTCAAAGAAGATTCTGCAACCATTCGCAGATTCCCAAAATTTAAACACGTTCTGCTCCACTGCTGCTGAATCCACACTCCGCGTGATAGGCAAGGCCACAGTTTAGCCAATCAGCTGCATGCTAGGACGAGCTGCCGAGTCACGTGACCAAGTGTTTATAAACATGGCGGTGATACTGTATTACCGTTTGTGACAATTTAACATTAAAAGTCAGTTTGTTGATAACTTCCATCTTGTTTGTTACTGCAGTTGCCGGTGGGGGAAAGGGGAGTACGGATTATCATATTTAGCAAAAATGATTGTTTCGCAAATAGATTTGTAGCAAAAATTAGACTTCCACTAGCTTAAAACTTACAGACTCCTCAACTGTAATCTGAGTATCAGTTACAGTTGAACATTTGTTGTTGTTGTTGGCTTCTTTCAGTACAATGAGAGCTGGACAAAGTTGAATAGCATCTTTCTGTAAAATGTAGATGAATGTTGTCGCAGATTACTGAGCGTGATCCTGATTATTCAGGTACTATGTATCCGATCCATTTTCAGCTCCTCGTACCTGTGACATACAGGGGATTATGAATGCGCTGTATCATAACTGATACCACGGCGGTAGTTGTACAGGGCAGTGCCAACCACACCAGGTGTTCTTCTGCCAAGGTGTGTTCTACAGCTTTGTATCACAAGTGACTTATCCGGTTGCAGACTCACGAACGAATTCATTGGATTACTTTCCCGAAATAAAGGATTTAATCCGAAAAACACATCGCAACAACAATCGCATCTCAACTAACCTATGGATGTGCAGTATTAGAAAATGCCTAACGATAATATACTGTCTCAAAAATACCGTTATATCGGTATACTACGATATTTAGTGACGTCATCAATTGTAGACAACTTCTGCAAAAATCCAACCGTGCGAATCGTCTGCAGTGCTCTCGCCGATTCTGTTTCCCATAACTGTGTGTTAATGACAGTATGCAAACTTTCTGCCTCTGGACGTAGTTGTCATGTTGCTGGCAGTTATGTAGGAGTTTTAATGTATGCTGATGACCGGCTGCTGATCTCATCTACATGCAGTGATTTACGTAGAATGCTGCGGACGGTATTTAGCAAGCCCACAGTATATAATACCGTCACTTTTAATACTGCGGTATTTTTCAGATATCGGTATACCGCGCATCCCTAAACTAACCTAGCCCAAGCCTGGCACCGCCACTACCGCCAATCGATCACTGGAGCCCAGGATGAGTAATGTCCATTCACTGTTAATTATTAAATGATAATGTAAACAAACTTGCAGTAATGTTCAAAAATGTTACCTCAAACAATACTAATCAGAAATAACGATCGCATTTCAATGAATGTGATACTAAATATACGAAAATTCGAAAAACAACAAACAACTTTTATCATATAGAATATTTAACAAAGACGTATGAATATTTATTGCTGTAGAGTATAACATGTACACGTTCTAAAAACAGAAGATGCGTGACATCCATGAATGAGGACATGACGACATCCCGTTTTATCCAACTTTATTCACCATTTCTGTTGAGTACCAGCAGTTGCAGAACTCTCTTGCTCGTGAAGCAATCAAGGTTTTATTCATTGAATAAATTGGCATTGAAGAAATTTAGCTTCCAGTTATTGGAGTGATTGGATTGATTGCTAGCATTGGATTTGTGTTGGACGGGTTTCTAGCGACGAAACTGCAGACGTCGAAATTTGTTTGGTTATAGTCGATGAAAGTGGCGCTTCCATAAATGTGGCGGCTTTGTTCTGTGACTCAGCTCCAGTAGACCTCCCCACCGTCGGACAAGTCAATTTGGACGCAAATGTGGGTCTGTCAATCTCAGGCCAGTCAGGGGTCACTACAATTTGAGTTCAAAGCCCCTAAAATATTTGAAGAGCACGAAACACTAACGTCGGCAGCATGGCTGCAACTCCTACATGATGAATTGCCTCAGGTGTTCAATTCTGTCGACTAGCAGAAGGCCAGTTGACACGGTCGCAGAGGTTGAAGGCGGTGACCTTCACTGAAGGTCATAGCAATCTGCCAGTGGCGTCGATTCATCGGTGTTCTGGGTGTTCGAACACCCCCATAATTTCGGCAGGTGGTGTTCACCCGTATCTGAACACCCCCAGATTTTTCCTGAGAATATGCGCTTTTTACCAGCAAATGGTGTGTACTGGCAAAGTATATATTTGTTGACTTGACGATTAAAACAGTGTTTACTACTGTTTACAGTTTAATAAACTGTATTGCACTTCCTTGCAAAAGTTTAATCGATTACTCGATTTTGCCGATTATTCGCTACATCCCTAGTCTATTATGTTCAGTGCGGGTGACGTCATTTTGTGACGTCACGTTATGATGTCGTTTTTGACTTTGGCAGGCGACGGCGTACGCATTTGAATACCCCCAGTTTTGGCAACGGATCGACGCCCCTGTAATCTGCCATTATTAGATGCTGCATTGCTGCTGTAGGATTAAGTCAAATTATTTTATTTTATTTTCAATTTAGAAAATATACGTATGTCGCTATTGGGACGTAATGAAATTGTTTTATTTTATGTTGTTGTAACAATGACTTTAAAAAACTGGAAGTTGATATACTTCAACTATTGTAGTGCAAATGAATTTAGTCATTATTTATTAATAAATTGACGTCATAAAAGCTTAGAAGCTATAAACTAAGTTATTTTATTCTAAAGACCTTGGCGCTATATAAGCCATTTATTTACTTACTTACTTAGTGGATTTACACTGAATACAATAAACATATCGAAATAGAGATAATTTTGGTACAATTTAGGAGGAATTTGCTTTTATAGTATCCTACTTCGTTCCGCAAAACACGGCCGAACAGATAGGCCTAGTGTCACTGTTTAGACGTCTGTATTCCTGGTGAATTTTCCCCATTTACTTTATTTTTCCAATTTCTTTAAATTCAGTGGCAAGAGTTACATAGAATTGATAAAATTAATTTAGAAGGACTCCATATACAGGGTGACACAACTAAATTAAGTAGTATAACGTTTTTGCTTATAATATTTAAATGCTGTCATAATTCGATGATTTTTAGCAAACGTCAACGTATTAAGTTACGTTTGCTAATTGCCGTCGCAATTCCGTCTGTCGTCTGTCTGTCGGTCTGTCTGTCTGTCTGTCTGTCTGTGACGTTGGTGCGCCCTACTCAGCCGGTTAAAATTTTCGGCAATTTTTTTCACCATACGATAGCCCAGGAACTCTAGTTTTTTGATGCCAAAATTCGTTGGTGGGGGACGCCCCTTTCCTCCTGAAATTTGCGTTCAAAGTGACCCACCCTTCTATCAAACAGCGCAATTTCGACAAATATCGGCTCATTGCGCCTCAACCGTGATAGCTAGCGAAAAAAGTTTAATTATCACCTATAAGAAGTCGACCACGCGCTTTCCAACGAGCCATAGATGAACCGTGTACG
>Ga0209363_1000866_pt1 | contig 13222 bp, 6 predicted proteins | sample WorMetexBAHAMAS3_FD_187385 | JGI IMG/M metagenome (GOLD analysis project Ga0209363, IMG submission 187385) | Marine gutless worms symbiont microbial communities from Max Planck institute for Marine Microbiology, Germany - Inanidrilus exumae... | ecosystem: Host-associated > Annelida > Digestive... | reverse complement strand
AGCTATCGTCTAATGGTTAAACGAAGTAGGTTCTCTTTTTTAGTATTTTGAAGTACGTACGTGCCATATCGTCGTAAAAAGTTGACGTTTGCTATCTCATCTCCTGATGAGTTCTTGTTATGTATATTGTTTACTGTTTTTTATTGTTTTCTGTGGCTGCCTGTTTGGCGAATAAAGTTGTATATGTAAAAGTCGGACTGTTACAATGAATTTCAAATGATGATTATGTTATTATTGTAGGCTAGATGACGCCATGAACATCAAAGTCGCCGACTTTGGTTTGTCTCGTAACATTTACGAACGCGACTATTATAGCTGTGACGGCCGGCGAAGCAGACTTCCAGTGAAATGGATGGCTCTGGAGAGTCTTGAGAAAGGTGTCTTCACTTCCAAAAGTGATGTGGTGAGTACAGTGTTATGTTATCGGTCACTTTGTGCACCACATGCAGCACTGAGGTCTGAGGCGGTTGTGTAATCTGAGCGTTTATCCAGACTGTAACTTTCAAACAAAAGATACGATATGAAGATATGATGAAGAGCGAGTACTATGAGGACGTTGAACAGAGATTAGGTTATGAAGGTATGGAGGTTGGGTAGTTATGAGAACTTTGTAGGTAAGTGAGAGGAGCTTATATTCCTTCCTTCGACCTAGATATTTGGCTTGGTAACCATATCTCGGTCACGTTCAACGGTCAAGGTCATTGGTGAGAGTTAACAGTCACAGGATGAAAAGTGAAAGTAAAAGTAAAATTGGGAAAACCAGTCAGAGCCCATAACTGATAAGCACGCCCTATTGGAAACTGTAAGTAAGTAACAGCCAGCCGAAAATTTGCGGTTGGTAGAAATGTTGCTGCAGTGGTTGGTGCGACCTTGTGTGATGGCTTTCGAAGTCATATTGGTGTTCAGTTACTTTTAGTTTGCAAGATCTTTCATGCTGATGCACGAGACTTGTTCTCTATAAGTGTTAACACAAGTTCATCTCACTTACTTTGATGTCTGCCATTAGAAGACTTGTTGACTTTAGTAAAGTAGTGTTTGCATATGACGCAGTCGCGCCAGGTGAATGTTAATGAAATTAAGTAAATGAAGAAATTAGTGTTAACTTGCTGGGATAGAATGAAATGGAACTATCGGTGTGTGCACACAAAGCTACAGTTTGGACATTTTTGATTGCGATGTTTGTTGAGCACTTTTTTTATTAATTAGCAGTGCCAACAAAATTGTTGTCAAATACTGTGGATATAAAAGAATCCAAACCGTTAAACTCAGCTTGATTGCCTTTATTCCTTGTCACATCCAACACTTAGCAACATTTTCCTGCTGTCACTGCAGTCTTTGACTTATGACCTTGACCTTTAAATTTTGACCTACACAGTGTGAAGTTGACCCAGCATGCCAAATATCTAGGTTCATAGTTCATTAATTCAAAAGTTATTATCTGGAAACGCACACACGTATAAACACGAACCATTTGCTTTACCCGGACCACTAAAGTGGTCAGTAAAAAAACTGAAAATTAACAAAAAAACCTCCATACGGACTGACGGTCAACTCCTACTTACTGCCAACTTCAAAGTCACGTGACACAAAAAGTAGGTCAAAAATCGAGAATCCGGCCCTGATAAGCTGTAGATATTGTGCCCTAATTTAAGAATTCGTGGTCATTTGCCAGCCCCCATTATAAATGGGGGAAGAGATAGCCTTTGAAAATGGCCGAATTTCCGACTTTCAAGGGCTCGTGACCTTGACGTTGACCTTGGATCGGGTCATACTGCATACCATCATGCATCACTCGTCGACTTCTACATACGTACCAAATTTCATTGAAATCGAAGAAACTCTGTGGACGGACGGACGTACGGACGGGCGGACGGACATTTGAGACCCACTTTATGAGGTCGACTCGGAGGAGTCGACCTAACTAGTTTAATGCTCGCCTGCCTGAAAACTTCAATTTTCTCTACCATAAACGTAATCACCAGATATTACTCACGCATATCAGTTTCATTCCAATCAAGTACTAAAAGCGGTATTGTGCTGACAGAAATTATGTGTGACTGATTGACATGGGGCGACAATATAGCTCACTGACCCAGCAGCGTCATGATACTGTCTCAATCTCACTACCAATTTTTAGGTTGACTCTTCGACAGAGTCGACCTAATAAAGCTGGTCTCAAATTTAACGTCCATCCGTCCGTCCGTACATGCGTATGTACATACGTACATACGTACGTACGTTCGTCTGTCCACAAAAAGTTTCTTCGATTTCAATGAAATTTGGCACGCAGGTAGAAGTCGATGAGTGATGCACGACGGTATGCAGTATGACCCGATCCCAGGTCAAGGTCACGGGCCCTTGAAAGTTGGAAATCCGGCCATTTTCAAAAGCTATCTCCTCCACCATTTACAATGGGAGCTGGCAACTGACCGTCGATTCTTAAACTAGGGCACAATATCTAAATTTAATTTGTTCTGTCCAGATTTTTTATATTCGGCCTAGTTTTTGTGTCACGTGACTTTGAAGTTTGCAGAAACGTCAGTTCTGAAGAGTCGTCCGTCAGTCCCGTACGGGGCTAATTTTTTATCTGTCCAGCCTACTTTTCAGATGCTTTTGTCGCTTGTGGTCCAAGCAGAGTAGTTTGTCTGTGTGAGTGTGTCTGTACAACAACTTTTGATGATCCTGCATTTTGGAGGTCCCAGTTGGTGTGAACTACATACTCCATGGAATTTTCATGAAAATGTTTTCCATGGAAATTTCACATAAGCAAAAGCATATGGTCAAAACCGTGTGTTATTTCCTGCATGCCGGAGGTCCCAGTTTGTTTGGACCATGTACTCAGTGGAATTACCATTTACCAAGGAAAACAATATGTTGCTAAAGTGGCCGCTGGCCGGTACGACCTTAAGTGAGGGCTTTTTCTAGTTTCTTTGTTGAAGAATGTTATAAAATACGTGGCAGATTTTGCTGCCTAGTTTGTTGCTAAATTGAACTTACCGGCAGTGCGACCTGCTAAGTTACTAACAGTGTAACAATTAAAGGACTGCACGCAGCGGTGTGAATGCATTGATGAAGAAGCCAAACTTTGGCTTTAAAGATACAAAACCTTGATTTCAAATACTGAGAACTCGAAGAGAACTAGAACCCAGAAGTTCCAGTTCATTTTTCTTTACTAGCAAACTTGTTTGTCATGTACCGTTGTTTGCAGTGGTCGTTCGGAGTAGTTTTGTGGGAACTGATGACGCGAGGAATCAATCCGTATCCGGACGTGGACAACTGGGACGTAATCAACTTCCTGGCGTCTGGACGTCGACTCTCTCAGCCGCCTTACTGTCCCGATGCACTGTCAGTTCAACTTTATTTCTCGGCAGTTTTTCCTGCTTTTTACTAGTGCATACGAGAACGATGTATTTGCAGTGATGGGCATTAACTACTTGAAAAGTAGTTACACTACAACTGTAGTTACTTTGGTTAAAGAGTAGTTAAATTACATAGTTAACTACTTTTAAACTACCGTTTATCTATATGTCCAAGGAAGTTCTTCTTCGGACAACTGAAGTAAAACTAGAGGTCACTGAGTAAAGTGTATACCTCCACCATACGACATTGAAATCAGTACAGTATAGTTACCGCTGAGCAGCGGGTACATCAACTCTATGGATAACCCTGACCCTAACCCCAACCTTTTGAAATTTAGTCAGCTTGTCTCTGGTCCACAGTCTACCTGTTCCCCAAATTTCATGAAATCCACCCATAACTGTTCGAGTTGTCCTGCTGGCAAACAAACAAACGGCGTCAAGACGTTACCTCACCAGTCTGTTATAGGTAAATGCTACGTGCCATACTCCTAGTGGAGCGGCCTGCTCATGTCAGTTTCATAGGCCTTGAACCCGTAGGCCACTGAAGTCTGTAACGCATGGCCAGTGAAATGCCAGAAACCCACGGTTACCTTCCCAGCCGCACAGCATCACCGCCCATTGACCGGTACCAAATTATACTGCTTGGTGACAGGGACACGGGTGTGAGCAACTTGCCCAGATGCTTTGACGCGCTTCGTCAGTTGCGGACAATCAGACGATCTGTGCCAGATGACACCTTCCAAGGGCTCGTGGTGTCTCGATTAGATTACAGAAACGTCACTCTAGCTGGCCTACCAGCCTACCTGCTCAATCACTTGCAGGCGTACTAATGAACGCTGGAGCTTGTCTGATATTCAACGTGCATGGATCGACAAACGCGAGCACATTACACCGCTCTTACGTCATCTCCAATAGCTTCGTGTCCCAGATCGGATTACTTTTAAACTGACGACACTGATGTTCCAGTACGTCAACGGGACTGATCCCGGTTACTTGTCATCACGTGGCCGATGTACCCGGCCGAAAACACCTACGTTCGGCAGCATAATCCTTACTAGCCATCCCTGCTGCGCGTTGTTCTTCCATCGGCGACCGCGCTTTCGTCGTCGCGGCCGCCTCGTGTCTGGAACAAGTTTCCTCAGGACATCAGATCCGCCACGTTTCTATCTGTTTTTAGACGCCGGCTGAAAACTCATCTGTTTGATAACGCTTATAACTGCTGACTATGTAAAGTGATACAAGTTTTTCGAAGCAGTTATCACTATAATGTAATGTAATGTTACGCAGCCGTGCGCCAGTCTGTGGCAGAGGTAGAACTCATGGGGCAGCCGGATAACGCGGGTCCACCAGTAATGTTCAGTGTCGACGGAGCGGCGGAGTCAGGGGAGGTCAGCTGATGTGGGGAGTCAAAAGTTATATCTCTGACCCTCCCAGTAATCCGTAACAGGTGTGGTGCTGATGTTCATGTCCAGTGTTGAGGAAGGAGCACATTTTCTTACCAAAAACGAACCAGAATGCAGGGTTTTGACAAAAAAATCCGGTGGTGCTATCCCGGACTCCAGCGGCGGGATGGGGCCACACCTAACCCCTCACGCACCCTCCCTGTCCCAGCCGATGCTTCCTGAACCCCCAATATTTTCGACGCTTCGCCGCCACTGAAAATGTCCATGAACCGGTGTCCGTGTGTGTTAGGTACAGTGTGATGCTGACGTGCTGGCATCCGAACTCCAAGCAGCGACCGACGTTCCGCCAGCTGGTCGAGTCCGTGTCGAACGTCGTCGACGCGATGCAGCGCCAGGTTTGGTCGCGGCACGCCGCCCACTACGTCAACGACGTGGTCGACCAGGCGTCGACCGGCTCCGAACTCGCGGTCACAGAACATGCAGTGACGACGTGTAGAAGTACGACCGTCTAGCCGGCCAACTCAGTACTGTACAGTTTCTACGTCGAACATCGCTCCACGCCGGCCACGAATCAGTTGTTACCGTCGTTTTATGGCGTTGTATTGAACTACACGGTAACGCAATAAAAACCCGGGCCTATCGCCACCATTAGTCAAAAGGAGCCAGTTGTTTCGCAGGGTAGTGTGGCGACACGTTTACATGTAAGGTGTGATGGGATCATTAATGACGACTTTATTACGAATTTTCTGCCGCGTCTGCTGTTGAAAGAATTTTGAAAATCGGTTAGCATCTGGCATCTGGCATCGAGTACATTTTTGCCACACTCAGACTCAGCCATCCTAAAATCGAGTCCTTGTTCAAGTCCGCACTCAGCAGATAGCTGCAGTGCCGTAGCAGCAACATATACAAGTCGGGGCGTACATTTTTATTTCAGACAATAAAAGGCACCATAAAGTGGAGTCCATGAAGGACAAGCCCGCCGGGCAAGAGTGATTTTTTTCTGGGCAAACATGGACCAGATGGCTGATTATCGAACTTGGCGTAGATATTATGACTTAATCTCGGATTCGAATCTGGACTCGCACTCGGCAGATGCTGGATTCGTTACATGTCTGGCATTTGGCGAAGTTACAGGGAAGAACACCTTTTGACTTACGATAGCCAATGGCTCGGGTTTTTTTGCGTCACCCTCTGTTAACAGTAGACTGACGTAATTTAAGATGAGGTTTTATGGACTCAGATTGGTGTTCATATTCTTTCTGCTGCAGTTCGTACAGTAGTTAAACATTCGGTAATTTTTAAAGTTTTGTTTATTTCTCACAAAGTGTTTGAATAATCAAAGCTTTCAGTAAATTTAATTTTGCGGATTCTAACTGCAAATGTTGTCAGTTTTATATTGTCACACCGTTTTTGTGGAGTTGTGTATCAATAGATAGATTAGTCAGCTTTGGATGTAAGAAAGTGATAAAAACAAGTATTTGGCGAAAAACTATGACACATTATGTCAGCTATGTGACAGTATTCAAGATTTAAAGGGCAGAAAAGGTACAGAAAGCAAAAGCGTTCGTGATATGTTGTTTGCGTTTCTATGCAGTGTATGTTTGTCTTTCTAATGACAAGTCACTTGAGTAAAGTTTGTTGCAGTTAAGGTTTTAGTCATTGTCCTGTTTAACTGCAAACATTCGATACAGCATCAGTCACTGAACTGTCCAAATTTGTCAGATTTGATTGTTGCGGATATTCTACGTTTGGTTCGTTTCTTTTTGTTATTTTTCACTTCGCCGTTTGTCATTGCAGCTGTAATTATGCCAGGAACGAAAAATGCTCTCGTGTTTGAATCCCAATTCTACTTTCTAATACCATACTTCGACACATAGTTCGTTCGTTTTTGCTGTTTCAGGTAAGCATAAATAGCACCTTCATGTTTACCAACCACTTTAGTGGTCCAGGTAGCGCACTTGGTCTGATATATGTGTGTGTCTTTTATCCGAACTTAAGAAGTAAATGACCTTTGACCTAGCTATCTGGCACGCTGGTATACCTAAGTCATATTCGAAGATCAAGGCCATAAGCAGAAAAACGAGCTCAGATGATGCTGAGATGGCTGACCGTGGTTGAAAAGGAGCCCGGAATTGGAAACTAGAGAGGCAAAAATTTATGTTGTTAAAGTGGTCGTTGCGACCTTGAGTGAGGGTTTTCTAGTGTTTTGATTGTGGACGAGGATAAAGTGTCACGTTATTTGAATCTCAGACTGTGACAACAGCTTCAGCTTTTGTTATGGATTTCGTTCAAGTTGTGGTATGTCCGTGCTGCGTGTGCACGTTATTTATTGTGAGAAGGCGAGCGGTGTTTATTTAATGTCTTTGTTGTTTGAGTTGTGATACGTGGCATCGACGTTGAGGTCCCGTGTCTGTACATTTGACTCTTGCAGTTTTCGTTTTTTTTCGCACGTGACAGACTTCCGACCAAGACTTGTTTCGACTTGAATTGCCGCGTTTTTTGTTTGTGATGATGAATACTTAGCAGTTTAGTGCGTTTTTCGTGTGTACTTGATCGTTTGATTGGAATTTCTTGCGTCTGTCACAACGCAGGACACCAGACGTGAAGAATGCACCTCTGCTGCTACAGACAAGATAACTGACGAGGCTGAATGAGTACTTTTGGGTTTATAATTGGGAGCAGAAGCCGAAAGTTTATGCGCCGTTCGGACGCTATTTTGGCAAGAATATTTAATGTTCTGTTCTTTAGCCGTCCTCGATCCGAGGGTTGGCCACACCATGGACGTACTTTCTCCATTTATCTCTGTCCTCTGTCATTCTGATTGACTCTTCCAGTGTCCATCCAGGCCGTGCGTGGTCTTCCTCACCTGCATCCGTGCACCTGGCATTGTTCCTTGCATTATTTCTTTCTCCAGGCAACTCCCTTGTTTCCTCATGATGTGACCATAGTATGCTAGCTTCCTTGCTTTGACCTTGTGTAACAGTTCCCTCTTTACTCCGGCTTTGTTAAGAACCCACTCATTTGTTTTCTTTGCTGTCCACGAAACCCGCAGAATCTTCTCAGCCCTTTCATCTCAAAGGCGTCAAGACGTGTTTCTTCATTTTTTCTGATTGTCCAGCTTTCACAGCCGTACGTTGCTGCATGCCACACTGGTGCTTTCATTAGTCGTATCTTTGTTGAAATCGGTATGCTGTGACTTTCCATATTTTCTCCAGCGATACCCCGATCGCCTGCCCCGTTTAACCTGGTTCTGAATTCCGTCGTACACTCTCCATCTTCTGTAATCAGGGACACAAGGTACGGGAACGTATTCACCTGCTCCAGTTGTCAGTGCCCCGTTCAGAGAAAATAATTTGGAATATCTGCGCATCTGGATCGATTTTCGATTCGATTCAGTGGCGTAAGCATGATTCAACACAGGGATGCCAGACGGGAATGAAAATCGACATTATATGCAGTATTTCGTCATTTATCGACTTTAAATGGAGTGCTTTTTACAGCATTTTATGATGATTTTTATTATAAAAGAGTCTAACTTCATGCATAAAATCAGAAGTAATGGGAATTTATTTTTTTGACTTTCAGATGGGGATGCCATGGCCCGTGGCCTATGGCATCGCTGTAAATAGGCCACTGAGTTGGTTAAAAACCTACCTCTTTCACAAATCCTACCCCCGTAGTTTCACTTCTTCCTCCCGGACTGCCTCTACGGACCTTTCCCTGGACCGTTTCTTCTGAGTTACTCGGTTTTTGATTTTATTTTTTCGTTTCTGGGCCGTGCGCTAGATTAAGCTGGCCATCTCGTCAGATTTTGAGCGCACGTTAATCTACCGTATCGTATCGTCGACATGTTGGCATACAGTAATGGTCACAGTGCATTTTTGTAGAACGCCTATTACGATATGAACATAAGGACAGTACAATTAAAAACTGGAAAACGAAATGAGTACAGTTAAGATAACGAGGTTTTTGCGGTTTTGTAAAGTTTACAAGGTAGGACTGTACACGGACGTCCTCGGGTAGTGCGTCTGTGACCGCAGGTGAGAAAGTGCGCTCACCGAACTGTAGCAATGCGTTACCTAGTCGACTGATACTGTTGATGGCTATTCAAGTGGACTAAGGTTTAACACTATAATGTGATGGTTTCACATACAATACTTTAATGCTAACAAAAATAACGAACTTCACAAAACTGGCAGTCAAAGCTAGCACTGGCATAGTTATACTGTTAAGTTTGCACACTTGACACTATAACAACGCAATGTATCAAAAGAAACTTGTCAAACACCGACAATAATTAATATACGATTTTGAAGAGTATCCTATGGTAACTTTACAGACAGTGGAATTTGTGCATATGTCCCCAGACGATGATCACGTTGGAATGACTCCCATTATCTCTAAGTTTCCAGAAAACCACGCTTTTTTGACCGTTACTTCCACATCCATCTACCGATCGTAAATAAACACGAGCTTGTTCTTCCCTTTTCCCCTAGGAACCTTCCCATAAAATTTGGTACAAATCCGTCCAGTCTTTTTAGTTATCGTGGTCACAGACAGACAGTCACACAAACCGATGCCGGTAAAACGTATTCCGTCGCTTATGCGGGGATAATTATTCTGCAAATGCACCAAATTAATTTGAATAGCGAAATGGACAGCACTTGAGCGTGTATTTTTTCATGTTCTTCCAGCTGCATGCAGAGTTTATTATGTTTACATTACTGTACGTGAGTTATAGTATTGCAGTTTTCCAGCCGAATCTTACTCGCAGCACTTGGTCCATATTCTCGCGTAGTGACGTGGCGTCATCTTTAGCTAACATGACAGATTCCAGCTGGTGGACCAACTGACGTACACTTTAGAAGAGTTAGCTCGTAGTCTAGCTTATGAATGAGTTCACATTGTCAGTGTTTGTGCCGATGGCAGCAATTGTTTTGTTTTCTTTGAACAACTGTGTGACGTAGATTTATGCAGTCAGTTCGCTACAGTGATGTGCGTAATTATTGTACAACATAATACAGTGTGTACACTCCACATGTGTTTTCAAGCCGTCGTCATTATTCGGCTCGAAGCTATGCTTCTGCCGAATATTGGATTCACTACGTCGCGTTCGGCTATAACTCCGCCGTAAGTGAACGGATTTGGACGAAATCTGGAGCACTCTTGAGTATATTGTCGGGGTCTGGCACTGGCAGATTTTGCGCAGTAGTGATAGCTGGAGGAGTACCGGGCAAAATTTTTTGTCAGTTAAGCAATGCACGATTTCATCCATTTCCCGTCGGCCAAATTTCAGGAAATTTGAACAAAAATTTTACAGTACGGTAAAGGTTTCCAAAAAAGTAAAAAAAATCCATTTTTTAACGTCTTGCGACTTCAGGCCGCCATTACTCCGCAATGCTTACAGATGGCCGGAAATTCACTATCAAATAACCCTCTACGAGATTTCTGTTTCCATTTCTACCGTTGGAATCAATTCAGTCATTCCCTGACCTGTACACTCTGTACAAGAAACCTCCCCAAATTTTGTGTGACGTCCGACGCGGGTTGACAACACGACAGATAACGCTGATATCAGTCTGTTGCAGGCAGCCAATCACCATCGACTATTGAGTCATGTGACATTAGGCCTCGTCGAATGTAGGAATTAAACAGCTTGTGCACATACAGTCGAGCTCTTCGACCTGAATACTGTATTGTGGGCATTCACACAATACAGCCATCCATCTAGTTGACAATCGCCACAGCTAGATTTGTCGTTGGCACACAAACGTAACAAGTGTACGTCTGAAACCAAAAGATAAGTAGCTATTGCAACAACTGGTTGTCTAAAATACATTTTATTTGTCATTCTTCTTGGCACGATGATAACCAGAACAACCACTGCTTACAACAGTAATCACAGACTTGCAGTCAACAAAAAACGACATAATTTAAGTTAGCTGTGAACAGCTGCAATTATTTCCCTGACACGCTAAACGTAACCACAGGTGCATGTTTCCAGCCAGTCATCTTGAAGCTACTAATTATAAATTAGCCCCATACGCGACTGACGGTCGACTCCTACTTACTGCCAACTTCAAAGTCACGTGACACAAAAACTAGGGACAAAAATCAAAATTCCGGCCGGTTAATTTTTAGGTATTGCCCCCTAATTTAAGAATCCGTGGTCATTTGCCAGCCCCCATTATAAATGGGGGAGGAGATAGCCCTTGAAAATGGTCGAATTTCCGAATTTCATGGGCTCGTGACCTTGACCTCGGATTGGGTCATACTGCATACCGTCATGCATCACTCGTCGATCTCTACCTACACACCAAATTTCATTAAAATCGAAGAAACTTTTTGTGGAAGGACGGACGGACATTTGAGACCCACTAATGTTATTAGGTCGACTCAGAGGAGTCGACTTAAAAAACAAGCAATACAAAAAAATCCCAAAACAACTAAATCTGAATTGCAAGCTTTCAAAACTTGATTCATCTCGACAGGAAACAAATTACATCTGTATCACGCAACTCAACACTTGAAAATGTTTGCCAAATGCTTGGCCGTATCAACAACGGGAAATAAAAGTAACTAGGCCTATATACAAATACTTGATAACAGTTTCTATCATACTAAATGTATAAAACCCAGTCCGGAAAACATGCATTTAAGAAACAAATAACCCTGGTAAGCAGTGGCACACTGCAGCCGATCAATTCTGCTCAACGGGCTTTGATGAGCATCAGAGGCCACAGATGCAGCAGGCACTCAGCTAATACCTCTACTAAGCCTGAAATTCTTGCGTTAACCTACTAGTATCTACCAGTTATAACTCAATTCATAATGACGTGTCCCAAATAGCAAAACGCCGTTCCATAATCGTGCTAATCTCCTTACAAGACACTGAAAACATAAAATAAAGCTGAAAAATAAAATAAATCACATGATCTGCTTGCAACTTGGCCAATGATGACTGCAGAATTACATACCAGATTAGACAATAAACGAAAACACTCTTTAGCCCTACAGCTCTCAAAGTTAAGACGCAGTACAGGCAGGCTCATAAATGCACGTCTCTAAAAACTGAGCAGTTTGAAACATCCCTTTGTCACTTGCCTTATAGTACACTGCTAAATAAAATTCCAGTATGACGTCACCTAACCCACCGACCTTGCAATCACAAAGTTTTTATATGGACGCCGTTAATATATACAGCTACAGTTAGCTCGGCAAAGCACGTGTTAAAATTTAAACTGATAAATTTCCAGCGTTCTGTACCATACAACAGCCAGATGTTGATAATATATGATGATCCAGACGTAAATTTCATCTCAACAACAGCACAAAAATGTATAGTAGCTGCTAGTCACTTCATGGCTAAAAATGTGTTCCAATCGACTAGTTCATAAATGCCAAACAGATTCCTAGATAAAAACAACTATGGGCAGCAAAACGACGTACAAGTGCCATTCATTGTTTTTGTAGACTCCTACGCATTACTACAACACGAATCCACAATTTGAACCATTTCACACATGATCAGGTTCAATGAAAAAGTGCCAGTTTTGCAACTCCCGTAATAAAACAAGTGACGTATAGCTAGAAACTGCTACTACTATTTTAAAACTGTCTGATGAATGCAACTGTCTATAAAGGCAACTGTAAGCCACCACATCTCTGCCTCAACCTGGCCAGCTGTCGGCCGATGAGGTTCAGTTGCGGCGGCAATAGAAGCCGTGAGTCTTGCACTTCTCACAGAGATGCTGAGGATGACTCGTCATCGGCTCCTCTTCCTTCTTCTTCTGCAGTGGTCGCTGCATCACAATGTCACACAACGCCGTGCAGTGTTCACAACGCAGCAAACTCGGTACACTGTGTACCAATCAACAATCAATTCACTCACAGCTCTCGTGCGGCCGTGCCTTCAGTTCATCGTCGGACGCCATCGCCTGCCCCACACATCCTCCGCCATGCGCGTGATTCGTCGTACTGCGACTGGCGCTCAACTATTACGGAAAAGATAAAGTAAATAGAACCCGAAGTCCATCTTGTCGCCAAGGTGGTCTCGGCGGCACGCATGAAACGTGGGAAAGAGCAGCAGACGGTCGCAGTGTTCCCATGCCACGGCGAGACCGTGCGAGGCGACACGGAACTTTTCACGCATGCTATGAGCCAGGAGCTAATAATGTCTTAATAACTCCAGGAAGTAGCGCCTGGCGTAATGTGGATGGAAAGCCGGGATAAGGACAAATTACAAAATCCTATTAATTACCTATACGTATCACATTAATTCGTCTAAGAGTCACAAATGAAAGCCCGTTTCAATCAAGTAAACGAATAAACTGCCTACCTATCTACCACCCCCCACCTCTGTATTAACGACCGTTCGGTTGTCCACGTGAACCTGCACTTGCGGATCCAGGATTCAACATTAGGGGGGCTTATCCTTCCCCTTCCGTCCCTGTCTTTCCC
>Ga0209363_1000865_pt1 | contig 13234 bp, 10 predicted proteins | sample WorMetexBAHAMAS3_FD_187385 | JGI IMG/M metagenome (GOLD analysis project Ga0209363, IMG submission 187385) | Marine gutless worms symbiont microbial communities from Max Planck institute for Marine Microbiology, Germany - Inanidrilus exumae... | ecosystem: Host-associated > Annelida > Digestive... | reverse complement strand
GAGCGGATAGTGGTCGAGATTGTGGTTTTTGAAAGGGGGTGGGTCACTTTGAGTGTAAATTTCAGGTGAAAGGGGGGTTGTCCACTAACGACTTTTGGCGTAAGAAAACTAGAGTCCCTGGGCGATCCTACGCTTAGCCGTTTTGATACAATACCGGCGTGTGACAGACACACACACACACACACACAGACACACGATGATGGCTAATACCTGCACATCGCTAGCGACGAGCGGGTAAAAATCACACTGGAAAATGCTTGCGATATTATATGGCTTTGAAAGTCACTCAAGATCAATGAGAATGGTGCAGTTTGTTAGGCCATGTACGACTTCCTATTAGGTCCTCACCCACAGGACCAGTGCAAAGTATTTATTGCGGTCAGCATGTCTGTATGTCTGTCCACTCATGTATCTCAAAATAAGATTCCAACTTCACGAAATTGTTGCACATGTTTGTTATGGCAACTTGTCATAATAAACGTTTGGCAGTGCAGATGAACAATATGTAATAACGTCATAATATGTGATGCTGCTCCGTTTGTGCCTCAGGTTGACTCAGCCTTCAATCCCTTCGTGGGACGGTAAAATGAGTACCAGCCAAAGGGCAGTGATGCTCTGCGGCTGGGGAGTAAAGGCAGGCATGGTGTAATTTGCAGGTAAAACTATGTGATCTATGTCTCAGCGCATTAGATGTAGTTACGACGATGCGCTATACAAATCGACGTATACTTTATTTTACTTCTGTATCTTTCAACTGCACATGGCGGGAAGTCTGCTATCCTCGGTTGCCTTGTTGTGTGTTGCAAAGTCACTATCTTGCATCATTTCCAAGACAACTTTTACAACGTAAGTTGTGACTATCCGTGACCTTTAAGTGCTTAAGTTCTGAACCTCAGTTAAAATGATCGGCCACATATGCGTTCTGGCTCATGTTAACTCATTATATTTTCTGAAGTATGAGATCTAAAATACTTACAAACAGCGGAAGTGACCTTCAAAATCACTCAAGGTCACTGATAATGGCGTCGTTCAGTATGTTACAATCGACGGTATGGACAGAGTGCTGGTAACATCGAGGACGACTCTACTAATCTCCCTAATTTGAATGCACTAGATGACGTCGGCAAATGCATGTGGGCATTAAACTCTGCTTCAACAAAATCATACATTTCTTCACTGAAGGCACAGGATAACACAGGTTATCTGCATAAAACGGTTACTATTTTAGCTATGTATCAACATTGCACCATTTCTGAGACATTGCCACTTTTGCAGCATACATGACTGCCGGTGACCCGGAGTCCTTTAGCATCGAGATGAGATTTAGCATTACAGAAACAAATGCTTTGTGATTCCTGTGTCAATATACCTTAGTTGATACATGCTACAATTTCTCCATCATCTGTAGGCTAGCACCTGCCATGATTAATCTGCACCTCAAATTTAAAGTCTCTAGCTCCACCCATTATAAAGACAAAGGGGGTCCTAGTGTTCAAAACTGGGTCATGTGACCCCAACCACGCCCCCTTTGGGGGTAATTTGTCATACTTGGACTTGCACTTACCTGCCACGTATGCCAATGTGAATTGTGAAGCTTCGCCCACGCCAAAGATAGGATGGAGGGTCCCACAATTAAATAGGTCATGTGACACTGATAACCCCCACCTTTGTTATCCAATTTGGTATATAGCCTGTCCTTCACCAGTTGCAAACATAGGAAATGCAATGAAAAACTTAGAAGATGTGATTGTTTGGGATAGTTAGGGTCAATCAAAGTCAACTAAAATGGTGCCATTTGATAGATCACCTAGGATTTCCTATTAGCCTTCTATAGTAACCACGTCCTTATCTTGTACCATTTTTGTGACATAGCTAGAAACTGGTTGATAATCACCTATTTTTGAACCCATATGTATTTGGCACCACTGTTGGGGTAACCCCAATAGAATTTCAGCAAGATCTTTGGGGCCATAAAACTAGACTAGAGATTCTCTAAGCTAGCATGCAATATTGGTTGTGTGACAATCTGTTCTATGATCTATGATCTGTTCAGTCGTTTCAACAACACCGGCGTGTGACAAACGGAAGGACAGAAATGCTACAGCAGCATCATGCTCTGCCCAGCTGTGCTATACTGACGCAAGACAAAAAACATGACAAATTGTTCTCTTATCCTGTTACAACATGACTATTGACAAATGTCAGTTTGGCAGTAAAACATGTTCAATACGCTGCTTCATTTTAAAGTCATATTTTCTGTATAGCGTGACTGATTAGCACTGTTATACAAACTAAATGCTTTACAGTGCTGGTAACAATTACGTGCCAAATGCATGTACGCAAACATACACATACTTTCAGTTTTCTCCGACTGCCTTCTTTTCACAAGTTGGATCAGGTTTCACAAGACAGATCTCTTTACAGACCTGATGTCCTTAATGCTGCTCACAGCTCAGAACAAAACTCAAAGAACTGACGCCAACCACGGAACATCACCCAACAGACCCCATCCTTTCATCCTCCATCATTTCAGACTGGTCGATGAAGGATGCCAACAAAACAACAGAACTTCAAACAACAGCACAAATCACGGTCAACATTCGTCAACACATCGACAAAACGAGGGAATCGATTCCCAGGCGCATATTCCCCAAATGGCCGAGAATCCTGAACATTTTTCAATTAATAAATTCTCAGGAATAAAAGTAATGGCATTCCTGCAAACAGGAATTGGCATTCCTGCAAACAGGAATAGTCAATGTCCATGTGGAGTAATGTCACACTTGACTAGTTTTGCACTGACACGCTGCCGCTGCCACAGTGGCTTGTCTAAAACCAGGACACAATGTAGCAATGTGGATCAGCAGATAGCACAGGTCTGGGGCTGGTGAGCCAACTGAGCTGTCACATGAGGTTGCTAACTGACGTTTCAGTCAGGTGGCAGTGTGTAAGAGCTAGAGCAGATGGCACGCAAAGATGCTTCCTACAGCAAGCCTATCACTGATGCATCTCCAGTGTGTGCCAGTGGAAGCTGAGAGTACCACTCAGCCACTGACTCACTTTGCTCTTTGCCTTAGTTACTGCATTCTTGTCTCACTCATTTCCATATCGTCATTACATCTATCAGATTTAGCATATACTGTAGAATTACTGTTGCAGTTTAAAAACGAATTCATTACAATTTTTAAGCACGTAATGTGTAGAAAATCCCATCATCAATAAGCAAATAATCAGCAAGAGCTATATAAATACACTTGTATAGGGTAGTGCATAAAAAAAGGAACAGGTATGTTTGCTTAATCACAGTTTTATCAGTGTAGGTCCTCAGGCAGAGTCTACTGAAGACTTAATAATTAATATTATTTACAATTTTGCAGTTTTGCTGATACTAAATATTCATTGTGACATCATTCGTGACGTGTTTAACAAAAACGTTTGTCTGATGATAAAAGCTTTAATTTTTGCACAATCAAGGGGTGCATAAACAATGACATACAAATAGTTGGAAGAAAATTGATGCCAATTTTTACTGAGTGAATAAAAACTAACCTGGGGATTTACACAAATAAAATCATGCTTAAACAAATACTTACATATACGTTCCACTTTTTAATGTGCCATCCTGTATTTAGGCTACAATATACAATTTTTTTGTATATCAATTTACTCTCCATCTGCAGCCTGCAGTCGCTCGTCGCCACATAAGAGCAACCACTTGCTCACAGACCCATATCAGTTCACAAATCACAGCACCACACAAGTTCACCGTCATAGCCTCAAGTTTACCAGTGGACACCCAGAATTGTTGGGAACTGCATCCCATTCCCAAACTGCAGGTAATAGAAACACCTGGAAATAAATTCCCTATCTCCAACACGCGCTGGTAATGGTTAAGATCTTTCTGCTGTGATATCTGCTCAATGATACCATTCTGACCAGAGACACACAGTGAAATAACACAAGACATGATCAGCCGAGCAAGCACTGCCGCAGTTTGAATCCACTCACAACAGGACGTCAGTGTAACAGTCAATCGCCATCATCTGACGGTGACAATATGTTACGCTATTTACAGTTTGCCATCATGAGTCGACATCGTCGTCAACGTCACAGCCATCTTGTCGAGGGTCATAGTCGAGGCTCGGGTTTAGACGGCGAGTAAGACTTGCAATTAACCGACGGATAGCACGACGCTTACTGATTGCTTCGTCATCCGGAAACCAGTCCTTGAGGTATCGTATCGGTAGCCTGAAGTCGTGCAGCGGTTTCTGAAACACAACATCACGTACCACACAGTGCCTGTACAGCTCAATGCTGTTTTCCAGTAGACAATTCAGCAAATTAACTGGCAAAGGGTTAACTTTAGGATGCTCAGGTTCAAGCTGTCCCACTAAAATCTCCAAATCAAAAACAGCATGCCAGCAGAATGGCAAAAGTCTGTAGCAACTGTCATACCACTCCCTCCTGCGCTCTCCACTGGCTCAGAATCACTGAACACATCGAATACAAGCTCCTCTCACTTACCTGCAAAGTTCTCACAACTACCCAACCTCCATACCTTCAAAACATCATCTCTGTTCAACGTCCTCGCAATACTCGCTCTTCATCCCTCATTACTCTTGCTCGGCCACCGACATCATCCTCCCTAAAAATAACTGATCGCTCCTTTCGTTATGCTTCATCATGTCTCTGGAACCAACTCCCTTTTATCTCTCCGTCAACCTCATTCTGGTACCAGTTCCGGCATTCCTTCACCCATCACTTCTTCCTGTTTTGCTTCACCACTCTGCTCATCCATAACTCCCTCTCTTTCACCCCCGGCTTAAAACCTAACCGTTTCACAAATCCCCAGTAGTTCCATTTCTTCTTCTTCTGCCTTCACGGACCTTTGCCCGGACTGTTTCTTCTGAGCTAATCGGTTTTTATTTTAGTTTTTCCTTATTTTTTTCGTTTTGGTGCTGTGCGCTAGACTAAGCTAGCCATAGCATCAGCTTTTGAGTGCACATAAATCTACCGTATTGTATCATACGTATCATGGTGAAAATGAAAGCAGAATGCAGTGTAGCACCACATCATGTTCAACCTGAAAGAAGCTCTCAATGTATTGGAGAATGAATACTCCACAGTCAGAGGAGTTGGACTGCTGAGGACATGCAGGAGTCGCACCCTTCATTGTCGGCTTATCAAAAGACCTCGGCCCTAAAGTAGCAGCCTTCTTTTGGTCCCACTCAATCTGCAGATATCTACACACAGCACAACGATGCCACACATGCAGCTTAATCACAAAACGTACTCCACAGGCAAAAATAATGTAATGCAACAAAGATAGCACGACATGGAACAGGTTAAGAACGAGAAGCTCTGCTACTGCCGAGGGACCGCGCAACGTGCTATGTTAGTAAATTCATGCTATGTTTCACGAGGCATGGGAGTTAGAAAGGTTTCAAACGACAAAAGTGACCTTCAAGGTCATACAAGGGCATTGGCAATGGTGCCATTCGATAGGCCACATACAATTTCCTTTCAGTATTCCATGGCAACTATGTCCATCTTTGGTACTTTGTAATTTTAATAAATTACATTAGAACATACTCGTTTTTATGGGGGTTGCAATTTTAATTTTAATTAATTACAAAAACACTGCTTATTGCTCAATTTTTACAGACCAACCAACAGTGTCAAAGCTGTGAAGGTCTCAAGTCACTGAGAACCAACTCAGATAAATCTGAGATTGCAAACACAACTCAACGAACTGACATGAGAGCTCACTTACTCTCGTAATGTGACGGCCACTGACCATCTGTCGACACCAGTCTTCAGCGAATCAAATATCAGAATGCACGGGCTGCAGCACGCACAGACACAAACAGTATGTCACATACACACAGAAACACACACAGAGAATGTCACAGACACACACACAGATACATAGAAACAAACATTTTGCGCTGACTACAACAGTAGATCAACTGCCAAGAGCCTGCCCCCATGACAGTCGTTCACATTTTGTGGCACCACATAACGTACTATTTGTTATTAGCACTGATAGCAGGCTGTAAACAGCAAAGTACAGTGATTAATTAAATTAAGGTTTTACGTTCCATCCGACACAAAATATGTCATTTCGGACACGTTCTTCCCAGCACTGGCTGGGAAGAACGTGTCCGAAATGACATATTTTGTGTCGGATGGAACGTAAAACCTTAATTCAATTTATCACTTGGCTTAGTACTAAAAAATAAAAACAAACACAACAAAAACAAACATGCATCTGTAACAAAATATACTACAAGATAAAAATAAACCCAAAAAAACTAAAGCCAGGTTTGGTTGCCTCCTGCAATCCGGCCTGGAAACTGAACCAGCCTATTCTTAGATAAGTCAGGAAGTAAACAAGTCAGAAAGTAAATAATAAGAAAGTACAAGAAAAGAAAAAGTAAGCAAGTTAATTAAACAAACAAACAAACAATTTATATGGCGCCAAAATCAACAAATGAATCGGGGCGCATTACCGCCCCGGAGCCCGTACGGGGCTAATAGTGTTATTGATGTACTGTAAATGCGAGCATTAGATTATCTTGTTCTGCTGTTTAATGCTGTGCTCAATTTTATGCTTTGCATGTGTGTGTTTGGTCAGAGACGAATAAATGACGACTGATCATTACAACGTTAATCATACATACAATGTTGCAATAAAAATGCAACTACTTACATAAGACACAAAAGTGGTCATAAAATGCCCAACATTGTGGGAAAAATTACTTCTGAAACCACATGTACTGTGCAAAATGTTTAAACTAAGATGATGTGATAATTACAGTCACAAAAATCACAATACATTTTCCTCCAACTTTAGTTCCAGCTTCTATCACTATCCCATTCCATGCCACTTAATTTCTATTCGAGTTCTTTCACTTTTGTATCATTCCAGTTTCAGCTACAGTTAACTTACTGGGTTGAATTTAAGTTCCAGTTCTAGTTAAAAGACATATCACTGGTCAATTCTCTTAATAGATTACTCAACATTTACCAATAAGCAAACAACCTTTTAATGCACTGTTGTTCATTGTCACTTGCCATCAGCGTGCTACAATCATCTTTCTTCTACAGAAGTCAGCATAACAGCAATTCATCAACTTGTCAATATTTTATGCATTGTCACGTACACATCCCAAAAATTTCCTGGATTTTGACTGTGGTTCTTGCAAATCAAGAATCCAATCTTTTTTGAAAATAAACCGAGTCAGGCTCTGACAAAAATTTAGGCAGATTTGAGTGCACACGGTTTTCCTCATTTTTGCATACTACAGTTTGTAGCAACATTGCTTCAGCATTAATCAAATGCAACTATTAACAACGTTGACTAAGTAAACATTGTTTTTCAGCTACCAACCGACACAAGCAATCATAGAACAAATGATTTCAGAGCCATTGCGTCAAAACCACATTTTTGTGTTATTGGGACATATCAAAACATTACTCGAGCAGTTCCCTTGTCTTATCTGCTTTCTAAATAATCCATAAAATTGTTACAGCTTTTCGAAAAAGGATGATAAAATTACAACAAATATGGTGCAAAATACATGACAAACTGCTGTCTTTCTGAAAAGTAGTGACTGCACATCAACTACTGGATATGACATGAGAACAACTGAAACAACGAGCCCTTGTGAGCAGCGCTGCTGTGAAGTGTAACATGAAGAATTCTATCAGTTCTGTGTCCATAATGACTGGGTGCTATGTAATTTGTATTTGCACCATCTCAGAATGCAATAATTCAAAATGTAATGAAATCAAATCACATAAATTCTACATAAAGTAATCTAATCTTTCAAACCAGCTTTGGACACAGCTGGTTCACTTTTGCATGATCTATGCTCACAGTAGAAACAGGCGTTCAAAGCGACCTGTTTTAGTTGTGACTTTGCTGCAGCAGGATCCGACTCAGACGATCCAGTCATTTGTTTCTCACCAACAAGGTACGGGAAGCAAATAATTGCAAGATACCAATGTGAGCTACCAACATACACATCTCACGTATGCCAAACAATTTATGCACATAAACATTCTACACGAACACTTACGTTCTATTGTCATTTAAGTTAGTTGGAGTTTAACGTCCTTTTTCAGCACATATATATGGCAAATATTGCAAATATTTCAAGATATTTCAATAATGCCAGGGTCAAATGCTAAATCTCATCATTAGCACAGTGCTATGCTGAACACATGAACAAAACAAATTTGTGAAACAATCTGTTGTCATACAAAAGTCAGAGAGATGCATAGGCTTACTCCTCATTGATAGGAATGACAATAAAGTCCTTGGAGAACAAATCCACGTGCTTGGTCCAGCGTTTGACTTGTGAGTGACGCCTCTGCTTCAAGCTGTTGCACACGTAATATTTCATGCCATGTCACACAAAACTCAGGATCAAATTTATGACAAACAATCACCATCACAAAATCAAAATATTCACATGACATGCCATTTTAACATAATTATCGTGGGGAAATTAAACAATAAACTAGTAATATGAAACAAATAACTTCCACTAAAATTTTGCAGTATCTTATATTAAATAACATACTATTATTGCATCAAAACTACAGCTGACAGACAAGACACATTATCAGTATAATAGCTAGGTCACAAACCTCAAACCAGAACCAGTATCTCTGTTATCCTTTCTCAGCTGACCATAGAAAAACGTGTTAAAGATGTGAGTCCTTTCATGCTGCTCTTCAGTCAGAACTTCACTGAACATGTATCTACAGATATTTCAGTAACACACACTATTCACTCCCCGCCGAATAAACAACGGTGCTCAATGCACATTTACAACGTGCCAGTCGAGGTGCAGAAAAGTATTTTTTCAACGACATTACTCTTCTCTACAGCAGACAGTTGTGCTGTCAGTATAGACATGATAATCTCAAGCATAAATAAGGTTTCCAGTGTTGCCAATAAAGTAGTATTCTCAATGTAGCCGCAACGATCACGATACATACGTAACGCACGTGTTATATATGTATCGTGCACGTTACATAACGTGTACGTTACGGCTGTCAACCACAAACAAATGTTTGCAAACACGGGGAAAATCTCAAAAATTTAGCATTGAGCACACCGCCGACGACTTTAGCACGCCTTCAATGTGAGATTTTTGAGACCGCCCCTGCATTCGCACACGTTCGATCGTCGTCGACCGTCGCATGCAACGTGCAGGATATGGCCATAGGGGAAAACAATGAATACGATATGATACTGCACAAAGTATTACATAATGATACGATACAGCCCCAGAATGTTCCACCGTATTTAATAACTATAGTAATACGACCCGTCAAGCGGAGGTCAATAGCTTGCAATGGGTTGACAATGGGCAACATCAGCCGTCGACGAGTAGCATATCATTGACTGGCAGTTATGGTTTGGGCAAACAGCCGAGGTCAGTCTGTTTCCAGCCACCAGGAATCAGTCGCCCGGGCCACAGTGACCGCTGGCCTACAACGACCATGGTATGTGACCCACATTTAACGGCCAGTATCAACCGGGTGACAACTGCGGAGCCAATGATCAAGGCTGACAGCCTAGACAAAAGCCCCCGCACTATCAGCCCCTCAGGGAGAGCGTGGGCACTGGCTGGATCGATGGACAAGACGTCAGATGACCGGTTGGCTCCTGCTTGGACGTCAGTCAGGTCGTCAGCACCGTCGTCCTATGGAGGGTGTTGGGAGAGACCAAAAGATATATGCCTAATGAATGCATAAGTGAGTCGGGGGCGACAACGTTCAAGCTGCATTGGACAGGATGCTTAAACAAACACCAACCCGCCATACCAGGAAATTACTGGCACTTTGCACGTCTGGCGGGTCAGTTGAATGCATTGGCCGACCTTGGAATGTGACATTATTTACCCCACGTCCATCACTGTCTCTTTGTTGACGACGCCAATAGCACTTAGCGCTACCTATTGTCAAAAACACGCCTTACTAGAGTAGAGTAGTGCCAAATATCAACTCGTTTAAGAGGGAATTATCGCAATATGGATACGATGTGATACGACTTCGATATCGCGATAATTGATATGATGCGATGTATTATGCCAACATTAATGACAATAAGTGGAATGACATGAAACTGATTAAACAGAGATGCAGTAAGGCGAGCTAGGCACAGTGCTGTATATATGTACTCGTTAATCCGCCAACCACCATCCACCAAAACGTTTTCAATAGCAACCTATTGATTTACCACTCGTTAATCCGCCAAACTACAGTACAGCCGTAATTATTCCCTGCTAAACTTCTGTTGAAACCCAAAAGGGCCATGAAAAATTCCTGTCAGAGCAAGATAACTGGCTATTTTACCGTATATACTCGCATATAAGCCGTCCCGCGTATAAGCCGACCCCCATTCCTACAGCCGAAAATCAAGCAAAATTTAGTGACCCGCATATAAGCCGGTGACGACAATCAGCGATGAACGTGGACCCTAGATCTAGGCCTTGACAACGTGTGAGTGTCAGCGAGTTCACAACGACGACGACAGCAACGTGTGCTATCGCTCGCACGTGATACATATTATTGTAAGCAAAAGTCGTAGGCCTACTGCAAGCTACATCGTGTGTCAAGTTACAATGGCTGGCTATGCAGCAGCAGCAGCAGCAAGTGTCTGTGCATGGTCATTCAGAACCCCGCCGGCGACACGGCGTGCTCTCCCCCACGCATCCACGTAGCCCTAGTGACCTATTAATGGTCCACGCCGTGTGTGGTACATACACACAGTGAGCGTCGCTGACAGATAGCCGTCATGCTGACTGTCGACTCTGGCTGTGTGGCATGACCCGCGTATAAGCCGACCCCCACAACTGGAACGTCGAAAATGAGCCAAAAATTGTCGGCTTATACGCGAGTATATATGGTAATGCTCAGTAAATGCACAAAACTGATAAATTTTATTCGAACTGGACATGCACTGATTTTTTGCAAGGGCAATCAGTAGCGTTCTACAACAGTAATATGATGTTGTGTGGTGCATATAGGCTTACTCTGTACAGACACGAACACAATGCACACCTGCCCCACAAAAGGCCTGTTTTCGTTAATCCACCAAATATTCAGAAAACGAATGATAATGGACTAACGAGGGTGGACCTATAATCAATAACATCAGTTTGTCTATCGTCCTTATTATCAGCAACAAATGAACGGCTAGGCCGAGTACTCACTTGATGTAGAATTCAATGACGACATCATTCAGAAATTCTCCATCGTTGAGACAATACAGATCTTCATTGGTGACTGTGATGCCACCAACAGCTGGTGGCGGCGGGTATGTGAACAACCTGCACACACACATAGATGGAAATCACACAATGTACTATAAATGGTTCACCGACAGGTGTGAATGCATCAACCTCCGAGTGACCAGGTGAGCCACATCTACATGCAAACCCTATCTCAGACACCGTGTCTATTTTTGCCCATTACTCTGCTAAATTTTGACACACAGAAACACGCATTGTGATTAACGACCAATCACAGGACAGTATAGCACCATGCTTAGACTACTACTTTATCACAAATGTACGGCTGAAATTCCTTTGAACAAATTTCAACATCGGTCTGTTAAAGATGTTGCTGCTTATGTAATCACTGTGAATTGTACAATATGCGCTAAAGTTTTATAGTGTACTGGTAGCACTGGCTATAATGTATGTATCTGCAATAATGTCATTATATCTGGGTGCGACTGTCACAAAGAGTCGAGGATGTGGAGAATGCCCACATTGATTTGATTCTAGCATACACATAGAAGACAGTAATTACTGCACAACGCTGTGCTAATGCGGTATATGTTGTGTGACTGGACTGTTTGCTCACATTAGTCGGTGTTCTACAAAGATGGATAGACCTGGGGCCCGATTCACAAAAAATCTTAAGACAAACTTAGGATAAAGTGTGACTTAGGATAAACTTGGGATGAGCTTATGATAAACTTAGGATTTTTCCTAAGATTTTTTGTGAATCAGGCCCATGATTTCACAAAAACAATGCCATACAGTAGCCCAAGACTTTTTTCTGGTGTCAAAAATCTCGGCAAATTCCAACGGGTCACCCCCAACGGGGGTGCCAAACAGAGGTGGGGTAGGTTAAAACGGCAATTTTCGACCAATATCTCACTATATCTAGAAATGGTGCAAGATAGGGACATAGTTACTATGGAAGGCTAACAGGAACTGAACTCGCATGTGCTCTCATCAAACGGTGCTATTTCCAGTGACCCATATCTACCCCATTTTGCATCACCTTTCATATCCTCGTAATGGGTAGAGATAGATATTTCAAACTTGGTAGGTAGGTTGTTTGTAGCAATCCTAGCCCACTGATGAAACAGCACCCCCTGAAAGAGGCGTGGTCCCATTTAAATTTTGTCTGGCCCAGTGCTTTCTGTTTTAAAATAGCAGGCAAGCTGAAAATTGATCATGCCTGGGTGTCTAGGCGAGCGATGATCAATCAACTGCATGATCGATTACCAGGTGTAGTGTAGGCAATGGGCCGGCCAGACCTTGGGCCTACATTGTTATTATTAAGCCTATATCAGCAATTGAACTGTCAAGGTGTGAACTTCTGAACTCAACTTTCATTCAGTATGCAAACTCCACATGCATACTGTAACAATTTTCATAGCTTTGTTGACTCCTGCAGTTATTGTTGGACGATTCGAACAATGACCTGTATGGTCTCTAAAATTGCAGGCTGATAAAGCTGCTGTGTTACTGTTGCTTATATGCAGAGTTGTAACTTGTAAGCTTATTACAAGCAACGACCAATCAATGACCTTAACAGCCAGAAACCAATTGGCCACGTGGCCGGGCCATAACCAAAGTGAGCGAGTTGTAGAAAAATAGCAATGGGGTCAATGAAAGATTATGAGTTTATCGGCCCACTATCAGCCCTGCAGGATGGGATTCTTACAGAGGGGCAGCTAGCCCCTCTCTACCATTAAGGGGTCTGGGACAGCGCTGTAAGCTCCCCTATTGGGATCCGGGGTGGAGCCCTGGCCACTCAATAACTTTCCTGTATTTTGATGTGTCCAGGCATTTTTAAGGTTAAACATCCCACAGATGAGGACTGGAGTTTCCATGTCAGTCAAGCCAGTCAAATTCAAGCATACAATTTTTGTAACCTGAGACTTACTAGGATTTGCTAGGATTAACGTTACAAC
>Ga0209363_1000864_pt1 | contig 13246 bp, 6 predicted proteins | sample WorMetexBAHAMAS3_FD_187385 | JGI IMG/M metagenome (GOLD analysis project Ga0209363, IMG submission 187385) | Marine gutless worms symbiont microbial communities from Max Planck institute for Marine Microbiology, Germany - Inanidrilus exumae... | ecosystem: Host-associated > Annelida > Digestive... | reverse complement strand
ATCTCTTATTAGGCCACGTTGCATAGGTGCGGCCTATTACTACAGATGTCGCACATAGCGTGCTCTATGTCTCGGGCATACGGATGGGCTGTGCCAAACGGCTGAACTGATCGAGATGCCGTTTGGGGGCTGACTCATGTGGGTCCAAGGAACCACGTGTTAGATGCGGGTCCTAATCCCCCATAACATAAGATGGCGTACTTCTGACAGGGATATTTGCCCATGCGCCCGCTCATGGTAACGTATACCTAACCGCAGGTGAATTTTCCTGCCCAGCGCTCGGCCCGGGGCGGACTAATGCATTCGCCGCCGCCGCAGGGTTGACAAGACGGCGATGCGGCCTCTTGCCAAATTACTTTGGACTCTTGTTATCATTGTTGATGTCGTTCCAGCAATTGTTGCCGTGTTATGTTTACTACGCGATGAAAATGTTCCGACGACCCTATAGAACTATATTGAAGTCCCATTAAAATCAGTACAGTTGCTGCACTGTAAACCCGACCATGTTCATTCAACTAGATACAACCGAGGCAACCCGCTGCCTTGATTTTATTAAGTTAAGTGAACTTGTTAATAACAAGTTGTCTCAACATGATCGTACCAAGTGTAATGAACTTGTTTATTTGTTGACTTGACTTGATTACAAGTTGTATCAACTTAGTGCAATTCAGTTGGTTTCAGTTAAGTGGTCAAGTGAAATTAGCATTGACCAATCCTATACATGCCACTCCAGTACGCGTGGTTTTTGTCAGTCGCTGACACGGCGCTAGTCAGCGACTGACAAAAACCACGCGCAACATTATTCTCAAGTTCACTGAATTCAGTTAATTTCATTTACTCATTCTCAACACACAACAGTAGGTTACTACTTCATGGTTAACCTTCACAAAAACTGTTGCCTCAAACAGCACGTTGATTGACTAAAATGTTATTTTCGGTTCCTCACGTCAGCCTAAAGTCACCTATTGCTTGCATCAATGATCATAAAATTATACACAGCTGCCCAAAACTGTACAAAAACGTCTTGATGTAGGCAATGCATTATAATCAATGAATTAAACTCTACAACTTGTTCATGTGTAGGCCTGTTAGCACATCCAACAAAAAACCGACCAAATAACTCAACAACACTTTAATGCAATATATGCTGTTAGACAGCAAGTATCATCAGCATTGTACTTTGACAGACATCACAGCTTATATCAATGTTCATAGAATTATTCATTACTTGGAGAAGTCAACTAACAAAAAAACATCATACTTTGACAGAGCAAATGTCATCATGCACAGCTCAACAAGACATCATTCGTCTGTTCAGTCTTGGAAGATTAAACACTGTTCAGTGTTTATCATCAACAGTGCAGTGTCTCAAAAAACGTCAACAACTTCACTTTTGAATAGCTCAGTCTTACTTACTTACTTATTTAGTTGATAAAATGTCACTGTTATTCAAACAATTACAAAAAACTTTAAAAATCTGAATGCAAGCTATTGTTACACATTTATCGACAAACTGACATAAACTGGAAGTAGTGAATAAGTTGTTTGTGTTTTACAATGTAGCATAGTGACACTTATCAGCTTAGGTTAAAAAATTTCAGAACTTACATGGGTAACTTACTCAGGATTTTGAGTGTCAAAAATTATTAAAATTGGTTGAATTTGTGGACGTTTTTTGAGACACAGTGTATCAGCAAAACTAATTGTCAGTCCAGTATGCACTAGGGAAACATTAAACAGTACAGTGCAGCTTACATGACATCAAAATTATTCAACACTTGGAGAAAAAATAAAACAAACTAAACATCAGCAAAAGTTATCCACAGCTCCCCAAGTGATCACTCATCTGTTCAGTGCTCAAAGATTGAACATTGAAGTGTTTATCATCAACTAATGTGATGAGCAAAACTGAGCTGTCTGTCACAATAGTATGCATTATGAGGACATTAAACAGTAGACTGCAGCTTACAGGACATTCGAATCAGGGCCACAGCGATGGTGGTATAGTGGTATATATACCCCCAAAAGCTATCCTCTGTTTTTTATTGCATTTTTCTTGAAGCACTTTTAGCATAATTTCGACGACAAAATTCAATACGGTCCCTTCAACTGGGGAGAAAATTTGTACCCCCAAAACAGAATCCCGGCTATGTCCCTGATCCGAATTAATCAATACTTGTACAAAAAACAGTTAACAAAGAAACATAAAATTCTCAAGGCACAAATGTCTTTGGCATGGTTCATCCGAAAGTTACCTTGTAGAAAGTTTTATACAAAAGTATTTATTACCATTGTACTACACTTTAATTTTCAGACTACCTATCTAGCCTCCTAATTTTCTAAAAAAAATTTCCCAATTCAAAACCTTTGGCCACATCTTTCAGCCTCACCTAGATTATACTAACAAGGTAAAGGTGAGCTGAATAATCACATCCTTTCCTTATTGGATCCTTACAGATTTTCTGCCATTAATTAACTGTTTACTCAAAATTAAACGCCAACTTGTTTGTCAATGAATGCAACTGAGCAAAACTGAAGCAGCATGAAAAATACAAAACAACTATGTTCATCTTAGATTTATGATAAACTTGGTAAAAACCAATCAATCAACTATCCATAAAAAGTTACCCTTGTGCTAAAAGGATGGAAATGCACTCGTAATCAACAGTCATCTACATCGTATCAACATCATCATAATCATCATTAATGGCAGCAGTGTCAACAATGGTTGTATCACCATCACGCACTTCATAAGACATTATGGCATTGAGGAACGTTGTAAGTTTTGGGCTCAGTTTGTTCCCATTCAGTTCCATCAAGACCTTCTGCGCGAATTCAAAGTAATACACTGGTTTCTTTTTCTGCTGGGGGTATTCCAAGTTTAGGATGTAGAATAGGCAGAACATGAGCTGCATTGCATCTGGAAACTTTACGTCTCGCATAACGACTTCCTTCTCCAATAATATGAAAGAACGATCTCCAACAACAGCGATGTGTGGAGGAAGGTCTTCATCAGTAAGCTGCTGATCAGTGGTATCTGCCTGCAGATGTGCAATACACACAACAATGAAGTCAATCTTTTCCATTAATAAATAATATCAATCTATAGTCAGGCTTGCTTAAACTCGCAAGAGCTACCGGTACCATAAGAACTGTATGGTGTGATGCTGTATAAACACCTTAGTCCTAAGTCTTTGTTTGGTGTAGCTGAATAAATGGTGCAAGTTTGTTTTTTTGGATAAGTTGTGCGGCAAAGGCCAAACAATCTCGGTTAACACAAATCTGTCTTATGGTCGAAATATTGGTGATGGGAAAGTATTAATTAAACTACAGAATTTGTAGCCGAACGTTGCTATGCAACTTTTGGCTATTGTCATCGTCTGTCGTCTGTGGTCTGTAACGGAGTGCACTGTGACAAAACGGCTAAAGATAGGATCATGCGGTTTTCACCAAAATGTACCCCCATGCCTCAACTCTTCGCCTACCAAGTTTGAATGTGAAACTCGAAGGGGTCCCAAGATAGGGGGCTCAAATTTTGGGACTATGCGGTGCTATATCTTGGAAACAGTGCGAGATAGGGCTTCGTTCACAATTACTCACTAATAGGAAGTCATACATGGGCTTTCGATTGCAACAAAAGTCGTTGACATTGAATGACCTTGAACGGTCAAAAGACATATTACATAGTGACTGGTAACCAAAAAGTAATTTCTACAGGCTCACGTTAGTTTTACTAACCTACTTGTACAATATGATTCAACAGCTACATTTCCTGTAACGGTTTACTTCACTACAACAAACTGTACATATTGACCTAAATTATGTGCCAGTAACACTTCACATTGAAATAATGTTTCACTTTGTGACGACTTTAGCAGACAAACATATCCTTTCAAATGTTCACCATCCAACTGACTTATGAACATTTTTCTAAGACATTTGCAAACCACTACTGCATACAAAATGTTAAAGTATCGCAAAAATACAAAGCCATGCTAATTATCTGCATTAAATTTGATACTTACAAGACGGTGAAAAAAGCAGTGAAACCTTCCATTAATGAACAACAAAAGAAAAACAGCAACTTAAAACCATGGCCATGGCCGTGCACTAATAAAAATGTTAAAATTTTCAAATAATTACAACTGTACAGAGCAAAGTTCACGCACAGAAAAACTCACATCATAAACTCTGAATATCTTCTTAACGTCTGAAGGTGAACTCAAGTGCAAAGAGAGACACCGAAGCACAACAGATCTTCGCTCAACTGTGTCAGCAGCATTGACCTGTAATGACAGCAGTTGCATACAGCAGGCTGGACACTACAATGGATTATTACTATTTTCACCGATGCAAACAATTACATTTCAGAACAGTCGGAAAATAAAGCACCAAATAATTTATGAAATGTTACTGTACTTCACATAATAGACTTGCTAATCGACAGCTAAAGCTAAATATAATATGACTACAACACAGACAGCAATGCCAAAGGAAAAAACTGACATAGCACAATCAACTAGCAACACCTGACAACTAATGCAATCAAGTAACATTTGAACAGTTATACCCACCGTGTGGCTGAATGTATCCATTTCCTGTTTAACTTGTTTGTTAGTACCAGACTTGTCTCGGAAGAATGCTAACAGCTGTGGGGTCAGAGCATCAAGCTTCAAGAAGAAGTTGTTGGCCGACACATTTGTGACTCTGCCAAATTCGGCAATGACCTTAACATATGTCAAACACGAGTTGTGCTCAACACCCACCAAATTAAAACAACGCAATGCTAAACAAATTCTTTACAAATATCACACAGTCAATGTAGCCTGCAAGTGACTATAAGTAGGCTGCCATTACTTTTCAAAGTTTTCACGATGCCTGCGTTTACCTTTGTAAGCTTTCACCAGACGGCGCCACCCCTAATTGAGGTAACAGACATCCAATTGCAGCCTACTACTCATTAATCGACCCCGAATGTATGAAAGGCTAAGTTGGCAAACTAGTGATGTTGTATTTGCCAAATGACAAAACAGTGGCACACGTTTTGTTTACAGATTAGCCTGATGAGCTGAAGAGACGATCATATGGACAGGAACTAATGTCTCTTCGGCTCATCGGAAATGTGCAGATGAATCATGTTAGTGACATTAAGAATTCAAAAACTTTAATCGAATTTGTATGCAAACAAAAAAAATAATAATCGAACAATTTTTTAATGATTAATTAAGTAAATTGTTAATTTCTGCAGCCCAATTTTTATATTTAGGGACTTCTACAAAATTGATAAAAAAAACAAGGTTGGTTGACAATCACCATTACAAAGTCACTGCTCAGAAAGTTCTGCAAAGTGCCTTGGGTATAATTTGTAGGACAACACAAAATCAGAACAGTACATGTAGAAGGTTACTGCCACAATGTACAGTGGCTGTTACAACGAAGAAGTCCAACCTCAGACGGAAGAAAAATTGCTGGCCATTCATTCGCAATGGTGGTTACTCGAGGACAGTCTTTAACAATATGGTGTCGCCGCAGTGCAAATGTTCTTGCCATCAAAGTTCTTATTGTTTTATTGTTCCTTGCACCTGCTGATTTTCTCAGTTCTTCCTGCAATGCCTTCTTGAATTCCTCCGGGCTATCGGTCGTCTGTGGTAAGTTTGGCAGAAAATTCACTTCAGCTCTCTTAGGTTTCTTCAACAAAGCACGAGCTGCAGGAAGATCCGGACGATATTTTGACCGTTTACCACAATTTATCATGACCTCTTCTCCCCCAGCTTTTTTTATCTCCGCCCTGTAATTCCCCATCTTAAACTGCAAGCTGTTTCGCCATCCATCAAATCCTGTTCTGGACCCAGCCTCCCTTAAACATGGGTGCTTACTGATCAGCGCTTCTGCAACTGCATTAAATTCTGCCTCATTTGGATAAGCTTTGTAATCATACATAGCACAAGCTAATTTCTGTAACACTGAACCTTTGGATGACTTTGGCAACATAAGCAAAGTCCCATGCTCCTTAAACTCTGCATTGCCTTTCGCCAACAAGAATTCGATATCGTGATCAAACTTGGGGACTACAAACTCCTTTGGCCAACCAACATTACTTCGTAAATTACTAGCACCTGCCTCATCCAGTGCAACTGGTTGGACTGTTCCAGCTTCGGTAGCTTCAGTGACTATCTCCATGATTTGCACTGTGGCAAAAGGTGACAGTTCTTCCATTACAGTTAATGTGCACAGTTCATTGTTGAAATCGCTATCCTGGTACAGTATCGTAAAGTTGGCTAGATTGAGCTTGGCCCGCAGACTCTGATGAAGTTCCTCCACACTGTGCGGCTTAATTGGGAACTTAACCTTCCGAATGTCATGATCCGAGATGATGACTCGCAGCACAAAATCAGCCATCTGAACATCACACATATTAAAATATATACTGATCTACTTAAATCAGTAAAAAATGACAGACAGCTGTGAAATAAATGAGCAGCCACCTCAAATAATAACCAACTTGCACATACAGATAACACTAGTGCTTATTGGGCCAGCACAGAAACTTGAAAAATAACAACAATACTGTTTCAAGTTACCACCAAGAAAATTACTCATTTACAGTACAATACACAATACAATAAAGCTTTATTCAACAGTTGAACAAACCGCAACTGTGTACATTGTACTGAGAAATAAAACGATAGCCATAATGACAATAAATCAATAACTGTCAGAAAACAACTGACTGATTATAAAGTTCCGATTCTCTGCTTTGATGCGTAGTGAAAAGTTGTGTCCTGTTACTTGCAGTATTTTTGTTCAGCAATTAGTTACCAGTGATCAAATCGGTCTTAACAGGGATCAAAAATTCTGGTTTAGATGTTATTTTACATTTAACGACACTGCATGACACCATATGAAATACATTAAAATATCTTTTCCCTTACCAGGGTGAAAAAATGAAATGTTTCAAAACGATGCATCTTTCTGTTCCATAACAGTATGGTGTAAGCGGATAATAATCATACAGCTGACTAGGTTGAAGTAGGCGAACACAAGACTTTCTCTCAATGAAGTATCCACGGATATGCTCATTGTACCAACTCTGCATATCCATTAGAACTAAATATAGTGTATCAGACACCAGCATAATGTCCATGATTTCAGCAACTTCTGGAAACCCATCCTGGCAACCAGTCACTACAATCATTCCAGCACAATACTTCATACCACTCACAACAGCGTTCGACAACACAGAAACTGCACCAGCAGTACCAGCAACAGCTGCAATGGCCTCTTGGTATTCTGCCTTCAAAATGTTGATACTAATACACGATGCTTCTGGAACTGATACCTCAGGGGTGAAATAGGTTGGTGAAGACAGATGATATGCTATCATTAGTTGATGTTTTTGAGCCAAGGTCATGAACAGATTTTTGAAACAGTGAGACTCGTTGACAACTCTTTTGAAGTAACTATGCTTTGCTTCAAACCGCATTGTCCACATGCCACCAAGAGGTCCATACTCCCTTATAAGGTCGGGATAATGCTCAACAAAATGGTGCTTTGGCTTAAACTTCTTGTCAGCAAACAACTGCCTGTATGTGAGTTTGTGATCGGAAATTTTCATGGCAAGGTAACCAATGCAGTGCTCACTTATAATTGGTGCAAAACACAGTTCCACTATGTCTTTCAAGTCCATAATCAACTGCCAAACAAGGTCATCTGCTGGCACTTTGTGACCAACAATAAGAGGCAGAAGCCGCAACAGAGTCCAGTTCTCTGATGCATTGCCACCAACTGTTCCAGTAGCTGCAAAGTTCTCAGGTATGCTTTGTGGTCGATTGACTGCATCTTTGAATTTATACGGAAACAGTTTTATAGCTGTGTTCAACCAATGCAGACCAAAATACTGTTTCTGTAGAAAAACATCTAAGCACATTGCTAGCTCAGCTGGAACGATACCTTCAAGGAGATCATGAGATATGTCAGGGGGCAGCGATGTTGTTGCATGGAAGTCGTTCAGATATTTGTGTAACTCACAGTCCTTCTTAACACCAAAGACAGAATCTGCACTGGGATTTTCATTCAGTGTTTTAACATGCAAATTATGTTCCAATGGACAACGGCGAGCAAAATCTGACACAGAAGCATTGATGTTCTGAATATCATCAGAAGAAGCTGTACAAAAACGGCACGGATACTTAACATTGGGACCAAAGCTTTCCAGAAAGCCACCGATTGCATGCGCAGCCAAGTTGTCTGCTACTACTGCTGTAACTGAGCCTCGGATGCTATCACCTAGAGCTTCAATATACACTCCAGTAGTTTCGAGAAAGGACAGATCACGCAACAACGGATACAAGTATTTGTCATAGCCGAACTGTTTTACGTCTTTGTACCGCCCCATGCATGCCAGCTGCACAATATGCGAGGCGGATCGATACTTACTTTCAAGGTTTGTAAACAACCAATAAAATGCAGTGCATTTGTGAATTTTCCTGGATGTTCCCAATGGGTTAACGGTCTCCCATTCATCTGTATAAAGAGTTAAATGTAAATGCAGACCTTCATCGGATGCATATTTTTCATATGCAGAGCCATCAACAAAAGATCCATAAATTCCTTCTGCCTTAGTGGGTATATTCATCACTTTGCTCAGGATGTCTGATCTCTTCAGCAGTGCTTGAATTGACTTAAGTATGGGAACATATACAAATTTGCAATGCTTGCCCATATCTGTGACACCAAACTCGTATTCCACTGGCTCAACATATGGGAATTCATTTCTGAAGAATGACTCTCGCATTTTAATGCTGCCCAGTGAACTCTGTGTAAATTTCCAGAATGGGTGCTCGTTAAGCAAACAATCAGTGACCATGTCTACTAGATGCAACCCTATGTGATGCTCAGCAAGGACTTCCAAAATCTTCTGTTTTAACAAAGGCTTTGACAATAAGTGAACATGATTGACACCATTTATAATTTCCTGCACAGCATATCGAGGAACATGCAACAGCACGTGCATTTTCAAAAACAATCGAGCCAGTTCATTTTCTAGCAACTCCTCAGATGAAACTATCCTCTCTCCAGACGACCAAGTGCACTCAGCATTACCATAATTATCATCACCGTCACTGTCATCAACTGTGCTTTGTGAGTGATGGTCACATTCACTAGAAGGCTGGCCAATTACCAACTGTGTCTGAACATCTGTAATACTAGCATTTCTATGTTTCCTGGAAATGTGAGCAGAAAAAGTTGTCGCCACATTACCTTTAAAATTACATTCCTGAAAAGGGCACCTGACCAATTCCTTCAGGGTGGCATGTCTTCTTAGATGCCTAAGCATATGAGGTAAACTGGAAGTCAGATCGGAACACACAATGCATTTCAGTGTGACTCCTGCACTGGCAATCCTACTGTCATGGTTTTTTGTGACGTGTGCTTTTAAACTGCTAATACGTTTAAATGTCATTGGACAGTCATTATATAAGCAAGGAAATTCACTGCTTCTGCCCTGATGAAAGTGGCGAACATTGTAGTGGTGCAAGAGTCGAGAACGCTTTAGACAAATGAATGCACAGTATTTGCACTTCCATTCCATATTTCCTTTACACACACCGCACACAATTTATGTGAAATGATGTCCAATCAATATTGTGTTTGAGATATATTAGCATATCATTTAAAAGGCACACATTATCACATGGATCCACAATTTTTAACACCAAGAACATATAGAATAAATCTTAAGTTACTCAGCATGGCATAATTTGGGATAATTAATGTGAATAGATTGATACAGCAGTACTGTGGCACTGGCAGAGGTATGAGTGTGCCGTGTGAGAGGTTGTGTCAGTTTATTCTTGATTTGATAAGGTGTCGGGATCGTTCGGATGATGAGTGTATCTTGGATAGAGATGAAATATGTGATATTATCAAGTTTTTAGCTGCAAGTTAAGTGCTGTGTAATTGTCGCTTCTTTGTATATGTTGTGTGTGTATGGGTGTGTGTGAGTTTTTTTTTCTTTTTTCTTTTGTGCTTCGTGTATGATGTCATAAAAAAATAAAAATAAATAAATGTAACTAACGGTATACCACAAGCTACACTAAACCACAACATTCCTATAGCATAACTGAAAATAATCAAAAACACATCATTTGATTACAAAATACTATTAAATATCTTGGAGGTATTAACTGATGAAAAACCTACTTTTAGAGATCATATACACTATAAAGTAAATAAGGCATATTCAATATGTATTCAATATTCTATAGTGAAGTCAGTGGCATGAATATGGATTCATGCCACTGACCTCAGTATAGAAGTAAAGTGGACAGTGCAATAACACTGTGCGGGTCTACGGGATATCTGCACCTATCCATATCAATTGCACATGAAAGGAAGTACAACATTGGTTGCATCACAGTGATGACTTCGTATAACAAGAATTAGAATTGGGGTTAGGGTTAGTGTTTGTAGTACTCTGTACGTTTCTGACCTCTGTGGTACTTTCAAAGACATTGGTATGGTCATGGACAGGTGCGAATTTCCTACAGACCGTCGTGCTAATGGAGATACCAAACAGAACGATGAACGCAGCTATACCGGTACATGCTGGTGGACAGTTTGTATGGTTATACACATCAGACATCGCCGGCCTTTTCTACGAGATATGCTTTGCGATCCATTAAAACCTGATCAGCAATAGGCTGTGGCTACTGCACGGTAACCCGTGCCCGTTCCCTCGGTTGACACGCCCGAGAACCATTGAAAGCCATTGTAAATGTCTGGTCCGCTTCGCAGATATAGGCCTTCGTTAACTCACCCCGTACCTAATACGAGGAGAAGGGTTATTTAATGTTTTGCGCTAGGTTAGGGTTTAGGGTTAGGGTAGTGATGCTATTATTGTTATAACGTGGCGCGGTGAGGACCTCCGATAGTACCGGCTAACGGTTAGTATTAGGGTTAGTCAGTGCTTATAGCGCCATCTAGCGTTTCTCGTGCACATTTACGCAAAGTGACGCGCACGAGTACCCGTGCAATAGTCTCAGCCTAACCGATAACAACTTGCAGCGATTAGACACTAGCAATTTCTATTGCCACTTGCTACTAGTTGCCAGGTATCACGCACAGCGCCGATCTGACGCTAGTACTAAGCTAATTTGAATACTAACTGTAAAAACGAAAACGGTAACTACGGTGAATCTCGACTTTTCTACAATACTGCTGCCAAATGTTGTAACAATACAAACCGGCAAAATGGCGTTGCTGTTGTTGCGCTCCTAATTAATAATAATATCACAAATTAGTAGCCCAATTATATCAACGCGCTTACACGGCTGTAGTTGACGCAACTTATTCTATTCGAGTGTACTTAACTTGCAGCAACTACCAGTTTATCTAACTTGATTAGTTTATGTTAGCTGCACTTTCTAGTTATGTCAACTCAGACACATTAAGTCAAGTCGGTTGTTGGGGTTTACAGTGTACAAACACGCCTTTTTTCGTGACAAAAAGTTACGTTCCACATTATTCATTAGGGCCTAAATGTGAAAATGTTCACTAACACATACAGGAAATGTTGATTTGCTGATGCTATTTTGTTCGGTGTCACTGTTTGCAGTGAGTTTTCACAAAATGCGTTATAACGCTTCACAACGGCTGCATGCGACTGAAAGAGTCAAAGAACACTGAAAAAAGTCACGGCAAATGTTATAATCATCACTGGCAAAAAATATATAATGTAACGAAAACAGTTGTTGACTGTTGAAGACTGTTGTTTCAAGTACCAAAGATGGACATGGGTTGTGTCAACCCATGGGTTGGGTTGGGTTTGGTTTGGGTCCGAATTTTTCATTCTGCAATGGGTTGGGTTTGGTCCAGCTAAAAATTTGATGTTTTTTTATTCGTACGTTGTTAGTTTATTTATTACATGCTTCTTAACTGTAATTCCAAATAAACGCAATCACATAATCTATTGAAGATGGCACAGTATCTCTGTGCACCGATATCATACTGGGTATTATAGCCCAAGCTGTTAACAGTATCCTTGCGGAGTACGGTATTCCGGAATGTGGGTTGGGTTGGGTCAACAAATATGGACCCATGTCCATCTCTGGTTTCAACAGTTAGTGAAAATTTGATGCCAAAAGTCCACAACCTGTATGAAACGATATGTAATGTACGGCGACAAAACTCGTGCGATAATCGCTGCATAATATAATATTAAAAATTTACGGATGACTCTGCCGAAGGGGGTGCGCGCCCGTTGCGCCCGTCTCTAGATTCGCCATTGGTCTCCGAAATGACCAATTTTGTGTCGGTTGTGACGTAAAACCTTAACTTAATCAATCTGTGTGTTGGTTACGTTCGTGAGCTCTGCAGAAACAACTGACCCGATTGAGATGCCGCTTGGGGAGCTGACTTGAGTAGGCCCAAGGAACAAATGCATTAGATGGGGTTAAGAGGAATGGGCAATTTTTGAGAGTTGACCCAACTTGACCGCCCCATTGAAAAACATGGGGAATCGCAGTTTATGGCACCCGACCCACATCCGTCAACGTATTTTAACAATCTATATGTCAGATGACGTGCTTGCGCGCAAGGGAGTGCCTTTTTGGGTCACCTTTACACTGATTTCCATACTGTGGGTGAAATTTTCCCAAAAAACCCGATTTCGGGGCATGAACACTGAACAGGCATTTTGAAGCCTAACGCGTGCACAATATTAAAACTTTTATGTTGTCGAAACTGATGCATCGAATGCAACCAAATTTACACAGCGACAAAGGCTACCAAATACCTGTCATGGGTGGTCCAAATATGCGTATAACAAATCCAATATGACGTCCGCCATTTTGAAAAATCGAAAAATCGCCATATCTCAGCAACAGCTTGACCGATCGGCATGACATTAGCATGGTGACGCTTATTGAACCTCTGAGTCGTATCGGCAGTTAAAAAATGTTTAATTTCTTTAAAATCCAAGATGGCGGACGTCCGCCATTCTGAAAACTGTTAAATGGCTGTATCTCAGTAACGTTGGACCAATTGCCTCGAAATTTGGTAGGATGATAGACATTGACCCGTTATTAACGATTTAACCCTATATCGGCCGTTAAAATTTTTAGGCCGCATTGCAGCAAAATCTAGACGCGCCTATACTGCTACAGACGGAGTAGCGTGGTCTGGGTATCTGATTGTGTGTCTGTTGGTCACGTTCGTGTCGTGAGCCCCACAAAAACGGCTGCAC
>Ga0209363_1000863_pt1 | contig 13250 bp, 9 predicted proteins | sample WorMetexBAHAMAS3_FD_187385 | JGI IMG/M metagenome (GOLD analysis project Ga0209363, IMG submission 187385) | Marine gutless worms symbiont microbial communities from Max Planck institute for Marine Microbiology, Germany - Inanidrilus exumae... | ecosystem: Host-associated > Annelida > Digestive... | reverse complement strand
GCAGTTTAGTCCAGCAAACGTACGTGTTTCTTGACATGGCCAGGCCGGTGAGGAATGTTGTGCTATATGCTTTTATGCACTGTATATTTTTAAAGCACCATTCTTGGGAACCGGAAGTAGAAGTTACTCATATTCATAATAATTTTTTCTGTATGTTATTGCAGTTGTTTATTATGTTGCGTGGGCATAGAGGCAATTGCCTGCGCCTACAGTACCGATACGATACGATTTGCACTCGCCCTGCACCCCGCACCCCGCATTTTACACCTTCCTTGCTTGCACTGCAGGGCCGGGTTTGTATAAAACATGACGGGACAGCCTATAAAGACGGGACAGCTATACAGTTATTGGTGGGACAGACAGGACAGACGGACAACCTATACAGACGAGACAGACGTGGTGGAAATTAGTCTAGTGCTAAGCCTCGTGAGGCCCTCGTTATCTGCTTAACCGCAGAACTGCGGTTAAGCAGATGACGAGGCTCAGCACTAGGCTTATACTGAGTATCAGTTACAGTTGAACACTTCAATTAGGCGGGAATACTTATTTTGATACTGTGAGCAAAATGCCGCTGTTACTTGAGTTGATATTCATAAAATGTTGCCATTACTTAACTCATACCTTATTGATCACAATTGATTATTGATAACAATAATGACAGTCTGGGTCATGGCACTGATGACTTGGCACTTTTGGTCACTGCCGGTGAAGTGACTTCCTATCTTCATGACTTCACCTGTACTGCCGGCCACATGTTTCTGCGTGTATGTGTGTGTGTCTGTGTGTCGCTGACTCTGCTCTACAGGTGAATTTGCTTGTTTTGCTGCATCTGTGTAGTGTTGTGGTTGTGTGTCCTCATATCCTCTGTAATCGGCCACCACCGAGACCACAGTATTTTACACTCAGGTTTTGAGAATTATTTTTTTCTGGCATCTGGAGACAGTTTGGGTCCCTGAAGAAACTGGAACTGTTGATAAATTTTATATGAATACTGCAAGTGGTAGTTGAGCTGAAGAAACTCATTTAGTGACAGTACCTGTCAGTACCTGATGATACAACCATCTGTGAGCATTTGTCATATTTTACTCACGCCGACGGTAGTTACGGAGGTATACCCCCAGCATGGGTGCAGTTTTCAGCAGCGTTTGTCTGTTTTTTTGTTTTTCTGCATGATATCTCGAGAACGATGCAGCTAGGATCACCAAACTTAACGTAGAAATGTTCCACCACCACTTCTGGAAACCCATCTATTTCGGTGTCAGAAGTGAAAGGTCGAGATCACGAGGCACAAAAAAACCGTGCTGGCATGGGTTTCTCACTGTTGTGAGTGCAGTGCCGGCTTCTTCTAGTTTTGGTTTGGTACTACTGTACTATTAACTACACTGGCTTTTCAAAAATGTCCAGGTTTTGACGTCCACTATGTCATTTTCTGATTCTGCTCTTGCTGCGGAGCTGTTGACGAGGGTGCATGATGAAGAACGCCGCGGCAGTGCTAAGGTCTCCGTTGTCGGCACTGGACAAGTTGGCATGGCAGCCGCCTTTGCCATGATGACACAGGTTGCTGAAGTTGTACATTGCTTAACTTCTGTGTTATTGTATCCTGATAGTCAGTCAATTGTAAGTTTGTTTCTGTGCATATTTTATGTCTTTGATACCCGACAGTGCCCGCATAGACATTATGCTTTTGGGCTGTCCATCCGCTGGGTCCATCTGTCCGTACCTTCATTTGTCCAGACAGATATTGTTACTACAGTGTCTCATGAACGCCTTGAACAATTTTGATAAAAGTCCGCTGCTGATGACCCGATCAGATTATCTGTTCAAGGTCACAGAATGTCATCGACATTGCGAAGACATACCATTCCCAGGGCATTGAAGTCATCTTCTAGTTGATTAAAATGGTGCTTTCAACCGCATCACAGAATTGTGACATCATTTCAACACATCTGGTATATTTGGTGATTCTTACGTTTATGGATCATTTTGATACACGAATATTGCAGTTGCTTGTTTATTGTTGACAGGGTGTGATATCAGAATTGGCGTTGGTGGATATGATTGAGAGTAAACTGCGTGGAGAGATGATGGATCTGCAACATGGAACAGCGTTCCTGAGGACAGTCAAAGTAGTTGCCAGCACCGGTTAATAACACTGTTCTGTTGTAGTTTTTATTTATGTGGTATATGCTATGGCTCCCTGTATGTGACTGTCTGTGTATCCATCACAAGTCAAGAGTTCTGTTGAAACGGGTGACTGTTGAAACGGGTGAATGGATCAATCTGTGTTTGGTTATTCAAGGGAGTTTGGGTATCGCCAAAAATAAGGGTACTTCTGTCTGGAGCCTTGTTCCAAACTTTGAACTAGCTCATTTATTATTCATTTATTACGCCGAAGCAGCATACAATAATATATTTATAGGTTGACTTTTCGACAGAGTCGACCTAATAAAGCCGATCTCAAATGTCTGTCCATTTGTGCGTCCGTCTGTCCGTCTTTAAATGTTTCTTCGATTTCAACGAAATTTGACGTGTAGGTAGAGGTCGATGAGTGATGCACGACGGTATGCAGTATAACCAGATCCAAGGTCAAGGTCATGAGCCCTTCAAAGTTAGAAATCTGGCCGTTTTCAAAAACTGTCTACTTTACCATTTACTATGGGGAGCTGGCAACTGACCACAGATTTTTAAACTAGGACACAATATCTACATTAGTTCGGGCCATTTTTTATATTCAGCCTAGTTTTGTGTCACGTGACTTTAAAGTTAGCAGAAACATCAGTTATGAAGAGTCGACCGTCAGTCCCATACGGGGCTAATTTATTTGCTCTGTCGCCATGCGTCTCGATCATTGCAAGTGTTGTCAGCTTATTTTGGTCGTTAGCATTTTATTATACTGTGCATCCACCTTCGTTGACAACACATTTACCATAATTCAGCACGTCGCATGGCTTCGTCTGCAACAGCTGAGACTTGCTGGTCGGTTTATTCATGTGTCTACTGAATATACGGTGGAAGACTTGCTTAGACGCTTAGAAACGTATTCACTTTGATAATGATGTCAAGGATGAAATATACTTCGATATATTGTGCATACCTGTGTCATGATAAGTGACTGAAATATTCATTTTTAGGTCAACTCTTCTGAGTCGACCTAATAAAGTGGATCTCAAATGTCCGACTGTACGTCCGTCCACCCACAAAACGTTTCTTTGATTTCAGTGAAATTTGGCATGTAGGTAGAGGACGATGAGCGATAGACGACGGTATGCAGTATGACCTGATCCCAGGTCAAGGTCACGAGCCATTGGAAGTTGGAAATCCATTTTTAACAGCTACCTCCTTTGTCATTTACAGTGGGAGCTGGCAACTGATCACGGATTCTTAAACTAGGGCACAATATCTAAATTTCTTCGGGCCAGATTTTTGATATTTGTTTTAGTTTTCATGTCACGTGACTTTGAAATTGGCAGACGTCATTGTGAAGAGTTGACCATCAGTCCTGCATGGGGCTAATTTTAATAGTATCAAATTTGCTATATCACTGGCACCGTTAGTGAAACTGTGGATATTAGTGTTAAGTATTCAATGTTTGGCAATTCAGAGCACATTCACTGTTTTACTGTTAGTCGATATTATGTGTTATGATTGACAGATTATAAAGTAACGGAGAGATCAAAAATCTGTGTGGTGACTGCTGGCGCTCGTCAGAAAGAGGGAGAGTCAAGACGTGATCTTGTTCAGAGAAATGTCGATGTATTCAAAAGTAAGTTGCCTTGATTGTCTGTATCTGCCATCTTGTAGATCTTGTGATGTAGTTTGGTTTTATCTGGTATGAGAAGATTTAATTTGCAATAAATAATAAGGATGTTAAAGTTGTTTTGAATATGTATTGAAAATTAGCGAAGGCAGATAGTTGACAAAACTGGAATCAAATGCTAGTGTCACAGGTCGTGTGCACTACTAGTCGGCAAAAGAGCTTTGATGTGTGCAGAACAATTATGCAAAGTCGCTGGAAGGCATGCTGGTGTAGTGTTAAGGCTCTCATTGTGCACACTGTCTGTATACGATTGATATGCGTTGTAGTTTGGTTTATTTAGGTGTACTATTCACCTGTCTACCGCTTTGTTGGAGTCTAATATATACAAGCCGTCAAGCCGCTCTGCTTCGGGATTGCCTGTACCCGCCCGCCCGTCCGTCGTCGTAAGCTACGCCGCTGGCGTGACATCGCGATTTTGGTTGCCAGCCGCCACCTGAGCCCTCTATTCTGGCCCGCAGCTGGTCTGCGCTCGCTGCCTGCCGCCTGTGCCTGCCACACCCGACCATTGCCCGTCCATCCGTCCGTCCGTCCACGTAAGCCACGTGCATGGCGAGACATCTTCACAATTCGATTATTATATATAGATATGTTGTAATGTTTTTAGAGATTATTCCTAAACTCGTGGAATACAGTCCAAATTGTATACTTCTGATTGTTTCCAACCCAGGTTTGTTGTAATACTTGTTGTAGCATTGTCTAGCCTTAGGCTGCTGGTGACAGACAGCCGGCATTTTAAAAGGACCAACAACCGGTCCCTCAGGAGTTTAGAGATGAATGAGGAGATGATAACGACATGGCACTGGTTGGGGTCAGTGCTTTGAGTTTTGATCAGTGCTTTGACACTGTTGGTTGGGTAACAGGAAGGGCATCTAACCCATAAAAACCCGTGAAAAAAAGTAAGTGAAAAGTAAGTAAGTAATGATTCTGTGTTTTAGTCAGATTACATTGTTTTGTCTGTTATGCAATTGCAGACAAAATATACTGCTAATTAAAAAATATTGTAGTCTTAGAGTTAAGACATGACAGTACTGTAATAAATATACTTATACGCAAAGATTTTCCTGTGGAACAGATGTAGGGGATCCAGCTGACACGGGTTTGCCTAGGTAAAGGTAAAGTTCTCCCGTACTCGTTACCGAGCGTTGCGCCCGGAGCTGATCCCGGTGTACATGCAGTCAGCCTGCAGGTGACTTGAAGCCATCCACCCGGCGGTAGGCTGCCATTATGTTCCGCCAGGCCTGCGGTTACCATCCCAGCCGAAGAGCATCACTGCCCATCGGCCGGTACCAAATTATACTGCTTGGTGACAGAGGCACATGCGTGTGAGCAGCTTGCCCAAGGCTGTTACCTGGAAGCAAACCGGCTGAGATTTGAACCCGCGACCTTTAGGATTGCAAGCAAACGCTCTACCATTAAGCCACACAGGCCACGGGTTTGCCTAGACAACGGCTATTAATATGAAGCTGGTCAGATGGTGGAACATTGTACAAGTACGCCTGTCTTTGGGGACGGCCGTATATCCACACGTGTTGATCCTACGTCACACGCCGTGCTATATTCCACGAACGGCACATCTCTAGTGTGAAGTGTTTACGTCAGCACATGTCTACAGTAATGTTTACATGCTGGTTGAGCGTACCCCACACTCTCGCCAATTCGTCCGATTTTATGCTTCTTGAGGAGCAAAGTTCACAAAAATGTGAGATTCCCTGCCCAAGACGCCGATGAACCACCATGCAAAATTTGACATTGCTAGCCTTATTCCTTAACCGTACAAACAAACAGAAAAAAATTTACATACAGTAAACGATATATCCACACCTTGCCTATCGGCATGTGTGGGTAATATCTGCAGTATTAGTCAACAGGATCATTAATATAACTTTTGTATGTGTGTGCATTACATTGCAAAACGGTGCTGCCAATATTATGCCTTTGCCACCCGGTAGTATCATTGTTTTTAGGCCGTCCCATTGTCCTGTTCGTCCGTTGATCCAGTCACATATTGTTACCACGATATCTCGTGAGTGGCTTGAACAATTTTGATAAAACTGACAAGGAATATTTACTAGCCCCTACTGGTGACCTGATTGGATTCTGGAGGTCAAAGGTCAGGTCACAGCAGGCTTAAGTATGTGGTGTCGAAAGCAGCACATTTACGCTGGGGCATTGAAGTCCCGTGTTCTAGTTAGGCTGTGGATACTGTGAAGTGGTTGTGTGGACTTTTCTGTTCTGTGTTGCCGGCCGCAGCTGCAGCACTTCAGATACTAAGTGCACCGACACACCAAAACTTACAGCACGTCAGACCCCAAAAACACGGAAGAGACTTTTAACATTATGTACTTTTCCATTCGAGGGCTCGGACTTGCCATTTTAGTCTGTAGGGTAGAAATTACTGCTTGAATGTTGAAACAGTTTTGGCCAGATGCTCTATCTGACGCCACTAATGTGTCACTCATGCTCTCAGTTGGAGTTGAATCTCTAGATGTCTGTGGTAAAAGTCCATCAAACTAGAAGAAGCCTGCACTCACAACAGTGCAAAAACCTTACGCCAGCACTGTTTTTATGACTCGTGACCTCGACGTTTTGATCCCATAATGAATTGGTTTCCAGGTCTCAAGTTTGGTGATCCTAGCTCCATTGGTTTTTGAAATATCATCTGGAGAAACTGACAGACAGTATCAAAAACATTACCTCCGTGACTGCCGTCAGCATGGTAATCATGGCTGCAGCCGTATCAACCACATTAGACCGAACGATACAGCACTATAATTTGTTGCGATGTTATAATGTGGCCGAGATTAGACATTTCCGTTATGGTTCATTTTCCTCACACTAAAGCAGAACTGATGAGCAGAGTACTGTCATTAGAGAGCCGGCATAAAGGGAGCACAGTGCCTCTTCTTTAAGAGTCTGGGGGTATGATCAGGGTTCTCACGCATCCTTAAAAGTACTTCAGAACAATGTCCATCACTCCAGTACTCACACAGTACTCACTAGAGTGATGGAGCGCTTAGTGGTTACCAAGTTTTCATTTACGGTTTCTCCTCCCTCCCTGAATTTCCATGATCAATATGCCTACTGGCTCAACCACAGCTGCTTTTATTTTATTTCTCCAGACAGTTACCAATCTTGTGTTACACGACCCATTTGTTTCCGTTATTGCGTTAGATTTCAGTACAGTTTTGATACCCTCCGTCATTCAACTCTGAATAACTTTGTTAATAATTGGTGAAATTTTACAAAATTTTATTGTGATGTAACAAATATGGTGATGAGTGAAGTTTAATTAAAAAAATATTTTTACCACACCATATAGTCAGACATGCACGACCGTGTAAAACAACTTCATAATGCTCTCACATGCAACACTTACATTTCCAAATTTCTCACGGTATGATAGCTACATTTTACAGGTGAGATGGGCAAATCACGTGGCATGAAATTTCTTCCGGATGCTGAGTTTAGAACGTTATTTCGAAGTCGATTCATTTTCGTTTGAGTTATTCAAAAAATGTTATCATTTTTCTGAAACACGTAACAGAATTGAGGAAAAACCGAGCGGGAGCTGTCTAACCAATGATAACTTGAAAAATGGACTTGGGGAGCAAAGTATAAGCTAAGTGTAAAGCGGTGAAAGCTGTTGTGTGACATATAGTGGATGTGATGACGTACGTCGCATGGAAACTGAGTGGCCTGCCGATGCATCGTGTCATCGGCAGTGGAACAATGCTCGACTCTTCCCGCTTCCGTTTTCTGATTAGTGAGCGTTTGCGCATTGCTCCTCAGAACTGTCATGGATACATCATTGGAGAACACGGAGACAGCAGTGGTATGATGTGACATTTGGACTTTTGTATTACATAACTAGACACTCAGATCAACCAACAGTCTCAAACATTGCTTGTCGCATGATGAACTTACACTACAGTTTCGATTTTTGTTTAAGGGCCTTTTCCAGAGTCACTTGCCCCGTACGGGCTCCCGGGGCAGTAATGTGCCATGATTCATGTGTTGATTTTGGTGCTATATAAATTGTTTGTTTGTGTGTTTACTTAACTTCCTTCTTTACTTTATTCCTTCTTTACTTTCTATTTTCCTTATGCTTTCTTTCTTATTTATTTACTTATTTACTTCCTGACTTATCTATCTACTCCTTCCAGAATAGACCCGTTCCATTTCCAGGCCAGAGGTCGTATTAGGCGACTAAACCTGGCTTTAATTTTTGGGGTTCATGTTATGTTGTAGTATATTTTTGTTATGGATGAGTGTCTGCTTTTGTTGTGTTTGTTTCAGTTTTTCAGTACTAAGCCAAGAGATTGGCTAGGAAGAACGTCTCTTAAATGACCTATTTTGTGTTGGGTGGGACGTAAAACCTTAACTCAGTCAATGAGTCCAGAATCAGTTCTGCCCTATGTGATCCTCACGGCTGTAAGGGCCGTTCTGATTCCAGTCCTGACGTCATACAAGGCAACCAAACCTAGCTGTACTAAATTTTCACCCAAGACCCTGTCCCCGATATAGTCTTTGTGCAGAAAGGGGACGTTAACCGACCAACAGTTCATTGACCTTCAGCGACTTACAGGCCACCATGTAGAGACGTGCTGAAAGCAGTAATGATGTACTCTTTTTATCCACACATGCCAATAGGCAAGGTGTGGATATATCGTTTATTGTGTTTTTGTTCGTTTTTTGTGTGTTTGTACGGTTACGGTTTCTCTGCCGAGGATACAGCTAGTGGTGTCAAATTTTGCTTGGCGGTTCATCATCGTCCAAGGCAGTGAATCTCACATTTTTGGGGAACTTTGCTCCTCCAGAAGACCAAAATCAGCCGGCGAATTGGCCAGCACGCGCACTGAACTACAAATAGAACTGCAAGGAGCCTAGCCTAGCCTGGAAGCCTTGGCTGACTGAAGTCAGAGCAACGTTTTATTTATAGTTCAGTGAGCGTGCGGGCCATGCACGCTTGGCATGTGTGGATATATGTCAGTCCCACTGACGTACTTGTCTTCCAATCTGATGTTCTTTGTTTCTCTGTTGTTGATATTCACTGTTTCAATTGCAAACAGAATGATTTATTGTCATTTTTTCACACTCATTGGTTATTATTTTTAATTTAGTTTTATTTTTCGTTTGGCATCACATGATAGAACAAGCTGGATGACGGTTACTTTTTGAGTGCGTGTTTAACATGTTATAGTGTTGTTACACTATCCATAAATGAAACCGCGATTCTTTTAAAACTGCCGAAAACTTACAATGAAAATTCTTGAGCTGTAACAAAACCGAACACGACAGTTGATGTTTTGTTTATTTGCACTGCTGTGCACTTGAAGACAAAAACATTAGTCAGTCAAAACTGCTGTCAGATACTGGAGTTTTGCACGTGTAGCCATGTCATATGGTAGTGCTAGTTGGACTTGCTTGTATCCGTAGTGGCAGTGTGGAGCACGGTGAACGTGGCTGGTACTCGTCTACAGGAACTTTCTCCAAATGTCGGCACAGAGGATGATCCCGAGAACTGGGAACAGGTGCACCGTGATGTCATTGAAAGGTGTGCATTGCTGTGTTGTGTCGTCAGGGTGGAACCATGAACTGCATGTCATTTCAAAGCTTTCACAGTGACTGTCGAATTGTATTTTGTAAGTAAGTAAGTAAATGGCTTATATAGCGCCAAAGTCTTTAGAAGAATCAGGGTGCATTGTTATATGATACTTTTATGCATTGCGAGCATTTATTGCCATTGTCAGACTTCCAATGACCTTTTGCCGCCATTGCCATCTTCATTTTCACACCTGCTGTCTTGGTGAACTAGCTCAGCCTCTCAGTTTTCTTCCCTTGATTGTTTCTTTGGGGATAAATGGGATAGGTTTTTACAGGGTCGGCTGTCTCTGGACCAATAATATCAAAATGCCGAAGGGAACTTCTAGACCAGCTTTTGTGAGACCATTTCTGTGTAATGTAGAGTGTTGAACGATATTTCTGCTACAGATGAGCTGTTTTATTGCAGGCTGCACGTGTTAGTGGCAGCTCCTCTTTTTAACGGAAAGGATAAATTTTCCTTGCTTACACAGTAGACATTCCTCATCAGCTGCCAATAAGTTTGTCATCGGCAATGTAAACCACTGTATCAAATTTTGATGTTGTTAGTGCTTACAAGATCATCAAGCTGAAAGGCTACACCAGCTGGGCAATTGGTATCATGGTGTCAACACTGTGCAGTGCCATTCTGAGGAATCAGCGTCAACTCTACACACTGTCGACTAATGTCCAGGCATGTCATACTCAGTAATCAATCAATATGAGCTTGCACCACTACGAGTGTGTCGTCTCCATGGCTAAGAGGTCTTCCCCGGTAGCTTGCCACACAAGCGCGGGGGTAGGCGACCAGGACTGATGAGCTATGCCAGCCCAGGTATAGTAGCATGGTATGAACCTTGGCAATGGCAGCTCAGAGTTGCCATGTCTCAGAGTCGTACTCAAACTTGTGGACATTTAGGGTAGTAGTCTACCATTTCCACGTTCTGGTGTCTCAAAGTCAAATGTTGCTTTGACATTGTTGCAGGCATAGGCGCCGACTTTTCATTTTAGGTACTGGGGCACAACTTACAAGTAGCTCAGCGGTCGCTGACAAACCCGCGCGACGCGCTGTGTCACGACAAACGGCAAAATTTTAAAACAGTCACGTGACAATAACCATGCCCCTTTTGTTGGTGATATATGTCATCCTGTTGCTTGGGAAACATCCGCTACTTTAACTCTTGCTTGTTTTACTACAGATTTATCCATCATAAACTGAACATTGTCCACTATACATCCATGTATAGCTAGTGAGACAGCACTCGGTACTACAGACGAACGCTTTATGCTCATGAACGCAGAGCAGATTGCCATCTACGGCTCTGCAGCAGCGTGACGCTGTAAAATAGGTCAACTGCAGGTCCCCCACTCCCTAAGTAGTCGGACCAAGGGTTGCATGCAGCCGTGCAGGGGCATGCATGCAGAGCCAGAGGCCTACTTCCTTCTCCGCATCCAGGCTACTCCAGCTGCTGTTGCAGAACTCATTATCCTGATCATGCAGGGCCGTAGCTAGCCATCTGTTGGTGGGGGTGCTCACCACGTTGCTGGGCGTGCTGGACGATTAAACAGTTTCCGTCAATGTGAGATCGTGAGATCAGTCCTACATGGTTACCCAGTTCTGGAACTGACCTCCCCCATTTCCGATCGTGTAATCACATGCTTGGAGCCTTGGGCCCCGCCCTTGGCAAGTTGACAGGTTGTAATTGTGGTACACTATAGTTTCTAACTACTGTCAATGTCAATTCCAACTTCCTTTCACCTGGCACCATCACCATTATACGGTACATTACCACTATTCAGGGTTATGGTTAAGGTTAGGGTGTTAACTGGGGGTGCTACGGCCGGGCCGTCTTTAGTACTGGTGCTACCCCAGCCGCCCAGGGGTGCTTAGCACCCCCAGCACCCCGGACGCTACGGCCCTATCGTGATGTGGGCGTGTCTGCATGCTAGCTGAGCCTTTAATGCAACCGTACAACATGGTCACGGCTGCAGAGTGCAGACTACTGGCCCGCACTGTGGAGGTCAGCTGTGTGCACTGCAGCGTACTAGAATACTAGATAGAATAGTAGGCCATAATGAAGACTGAAAAAGTACAGGGGCAATAGAATATGTTTGCCCCGGTTCCACCAAGAGTACCGGGGCAAATTTCCCGTTGCCCCTGTGGGTTCGGCGCCTATGGTTGCAGGTTTGCCAATTTCGGCAACATTGTTGCCAAAAAACGGCAACAATGCTGAACGAAGTTTCGTCCTTTCGACAAATTCGAAACAAGTTGAACATGTTTGATTTGTTTCAGCTTTGTCAAAAGCATGAAATTTCACAAAAAAACTTGTTCGAAATTGTTGCCAAAAACGGCAGCAATGTTGAAGCAACATTCGACTTTGAATCGAAAGGACGATATTCTACTATAAATTAATTCGACATTGTTGCCGTTTTTGGTAGCAAAGTCGAACGTTGCTTCGACGTTATTGCTGTTGTGAACGGGTCTGTAAACTGCAGTATGATTGCTGGTGCAGGGCTATCATGGTATAGAGCAGGAGGTGTTTCTGAGCTTGCCGGTGATCGTTGGTGAGAATGGAATCAATGCTGTCTTCAACCAAAGACTGGCAGATGTTGAAGACGAGAAGATCAAGAAAAGTGCTGCGACATTGCATGAAATGATTACAAAGATCACCCTGTAAATGTAATGGCTTCAAGCGAATGACAAACATTCTTTTCATCATGTCAGCAAAATGCTTCCACTGTTTGCTGGAAAGTTTACTAATGCTGCTGTACGTGGATAACGTGAGAGTTAAATCCCTTACAAAAATTCCACTCTTAGTTTTCGAGCCGTTAAAACATTCCATCAGTCGTTTCATTGTCTGCATGAAGCATTACACTTTGTGATTGTTTGATAAATTTCAGCCGCATCGTGTAAAGTTATGAGAAAACAGTTTTAAACGTTGCTTCAGAAATGTTGAGAATAAACTAAGTTAGTTTAATCTTGAAATTTGAATTGCTGAAAATTATTATGTTAAACGTGGCTTTTACCTGTCTGCAGCATACGACTAACATGGCTGTCTACCTGTCTGCAGCCTGCTACTAACATGGCTTTTACCTGTCTGCAGCCTGCGACTAACACGGCTTTTACCTGTCTGCAGCCTACTGCTAACATGGCCGTTTTCCAGCTGGACCTCGGTTAGTTTGTCCTCTTTGGTTTTTATCCTGGATTTGTTCCAGAAAGGAACATCTTGGAATAATTGTCATTAGATTTCTTGTGACCTGGATGTCTTACCTCCACCCAACGAGCTGTGTGAAAGCACTGAAGGTCATACAAAGCCCTGACTCAACCAGTGCCTTGGCCTCATGCCTGCTTCATCCACTGTCAAACTCCTGATGGAAAGTCCCTGTGATAGTCTTTTTATGCCATCTCTTCAATGCCAGTATCAAGTCTGCAACCACCGAGCAGAGATGTCGGAAAACTGATTTTTATAGAGTTATTGATATACAGTTTCAGACTGACGTAAAATAATTCACATAAAACTTCGATTTATACTGTCGTCTAATGTCCAGAATATTATAAAACTTGTTGCTGGTTGCAGATACCGATGTGCAAAAAGCTGTAATTAGTTTGATGTGATGGCTCTAAACACGAGACATTTTGGTTATGATACAAAATGCACTTCTGAGTCTTAATTTTTCGAGCTGAACAACGCCACCCAAAGTCTGTCCATATTGCAAAGCCAATGTTAAAGTTAATGTTTGATATCTCCTTTACGCAGATAGAGGCATGTCCTGGACTTTGCTTTACTGCTGTAAACCTAAAATTAACGTTAAATTTAAAATTAACATTTTTCTACATCCGTCACGTTTGTTA
>Ga0209363_1000862_pt1 | contig 13253 bp, 9 predicted proteins | sample WorMetexBAHAMAS3_FD_187385 | JGI IMG/M metagenome (GOLD analysis project Ga0209363, IMG submission 187385) | Marine gutless worms symbiont microbial communities from Max Planck institute for Marine Microbiology, Germany - Inanidrilus exumae... | ecosystem: Host-associated > Annelida > Digestive... | reverse complement strand
GCAGTAAGGGTGTGCAGCCCGTGCCCAAGGCTGTATATCGCAGTGGCTGTCGTGATAAACACAACTGCCGGCGGTGAGATTCGAACCTGGGTCGTCTCACACCGCAGTCAGGCATGTTACCGCTAGGCCACTACAACACTGCAAACATGAACAGCAGTTATTGCCAACTATGTCTAAGTCACTCATTTGCTGGACAATCTCTTGAAATGAGACATAAATACACAAAAAAATAATAATTTAACGAGTAACGTCCACGGTGCAGTTATGGCGAGAGCATCAAGTCTTGTCTTGCTGACAGCATTTCAACCTACAATAAAAACAAGTGACTGAAGTAATTTGGCAACAGGCCGCACCGCTGATTTGGCACCCCTCATGGCTGCAAATGGATTGGTCCGATCTTGACGTGCTTCTAATACACAGTTCCTTGAATCCACAAGAGTCAGCCCCAAACGGCATCTAGATCGTTTCAGCCATTTTGCACAGCACATCCGTGTGCCAAACACAGACAGACAGACAGACACACAGACCACGCTACATGCCACATCTGTAGCAATAGGTCGCATCTTATGCACTGTGTGCAGGTAATGAGGCCTAATAATACTGTGTATTCAAAGGCTCCTGTAATTTAAATCCTGTTGAGAACACTGGCCCAGCTGTCAATGTATGCATTTACTGAGGCCATCAATGACTCATCAGTGACAGCAGGAATCAAACTGGAGTAGCCAGGTAAGAGGTCATTGCCTCTACCACCAAGGCAAAAATCAGGCTGTTTGTTATCAATGGGTCCTTTCAGTGGCGCGACATTGTTGTCTGGACGAAAGACAAGGTATCCAGAGTGTCAACTGAGTGCTGAATCAAGGTTTTACAGCGAGAAATTTCAAAAACTCTTGCTAGAAATATACTTTCTGCAAACAGGTATAAATAGGCTTTAAATATAGCATGTATAGATATGTGGTGGAAGAATCTTAGTATTGCTATATTTATATTTATTCTATACTTACATAAAAATGAAACTAAATGATCTAATCTCACATTGATGGTTGACTTTGAACACTGCATAACAAATTTAACAACATGAAATCATATTTCAACCCAAAGCAATAATTTCTATTCCACGATCGTTCTAAACAGCATCGATCTTGAATACTGGCGTTCAGAAGCTGGCATAAAGTGAAGTAAACGAGACATTTCTATAGCACCTTATAATGAGTGCAGTACTCATCTTTAAAATGCTCAGGTATAACACGTGTTAATGACGGATCACAGTTTTACCTGCCACCCACTCGTTTATCCACGAATGCAATGAGCCATCCTGCCTTTACGTCCTAACCGCAGAGCATCACCACACTTTGGCTGGTACTCATTTCTCATCCCACTGAGGGTAGGAGACTGAGTTGGCCTGGGTTGGTTGTTACACTGTGAGGTGGTAAGCCCACCCAAAGATGGTCCATCCCAGTACTTAGTCTTACCAAGCTCAACGTAGAGCAACTTCGTTGATACGCCCAACGCCAAATCGAGTGTGGTGACCCTTCGATCAGTTAGTGGACAGCTAATGCCAGTGGCTGGTTCTCTCCCGGAGCTCAGTGATTCGAGATCTTTGGGTGACAGGAGAGGTATCGGGCCCATTAAAACCTCGTCCAATTACCTTCAAAGGTTCTCTCTGGACAAACCTCAACTAACTCCATAGAAGAAGACCAGGTAGAAATAAATTATCCCCGTACAGGACTGACGGTCGACTCTTCACAACTGACGTTTCTGCCAACTTGCCCTGGCAAATTTAGATACTGTGCCGTAGTTCAGAAATCCTAGTCAGTTGCCAGTTGCCATTTTAAATGGCGGAGGAGACAGCTTTTGAAAAAAGCCAGATTTCCAACTTTGAAGGGCTCTTGACCATGATCTTGAATCAGGTCATACTGCATACCGTCGTGCATCACTCATCGACCTCTACCTACATGCCAAATTTCATTGAAATCGAAGAAACTTTTTGCGGATGGACGGACGTACGTACACAAACAGACATTTGAGACAGGTTTTATTAGGTCGACCTAAAAAAGCAGAGGGTGTTGGGTGTGTGTGTCCCCAGTTGCTAATGAATGTACAGTGTGTCTCAGAATGTGTACAGACCATTCAAGCTGTGCAGTCAGTTGTCTGTTCTCACTCTGCAGCGAGTCCACCTCCATCAGAACCAACGACAGGTCATTTCGTAGTGACTCGACATCATCGTCGTCCAACTCGTCAACAGGTGCCCGCAGCACGACGACTTTCACTACACCAGACGGTTTGCCGTTCAACAACTTGTACAGCTGACAGTCGGTCAGATGCGTCACACAATCGCCATCGACTTCCAGAAATCTACAAACACAAACAGACGACATCATCAAAAGAACTACTACCGGTACATGCATGAGAGAAAGATGTGTGACCATCCACTGTGGTCCCGCCTCATCAACAGACAACATCTCAGCAATGATGACCGTCTGGAGGATAAGACGGAATGTTAACATAACTGATGAGAGCAGTTCTTTTATTGTTTTAAGTTTTTGCAAGTTTTTTCGGCATCTTTATCTTAGCTACAGCCAGCTTATTTGCATTAATGTTAGTTTTTTCTCGGTCTTTGTACACTAGTATTCGGGGTTATTACTGGCCCGCCTGCAATGGAGTTCACAGTTTAACGGTGTGTGCATTAATGTTCGTTTGATGAGCAGCTTAGACTTGCCACTATGTCATTATGATTTATCAACTGCAATTATTAACAATAACATACAACAACAACAAAATACAACAGTAACAGAAAGACAAAAAGCCAGAGGTTGCAAGTTTTCAATAAAAATAATAATTATTCTTGTTTTGGTATAATTTTCACTGGTACACACCTAAAGAAGCAAACAAACAATACACATAGCACAGGAACCAAGAAAAAGTTTCATTGTAACAATCAACTATAGCTGTCCAGCAAAGTAATTCATTAACGTTATAGCTGGATTATAGTTCAGGGATTTCACAGCATATCAAAGATATCAGTAACAGAACACCACAAAACCTGTTATCACTATCAAAATTTGACAGAGATTTTTTATGAAAATGCAGGGATTATTGACACGTGTGACTTTAACCAGATCATGATTACCTGTCTGCTTTTTTGACCGGAGCACACGGCTCAACGTGTTTAACCATCGGTCTGTCAAGAGCATCAGCGCCAAGCATGAAACCCAAGGCACCAGCTGGAGTTCTCCGCAGCTCGATTGCAATCACTTCATGACGAGAACCGGATGTCGAAGTGACCAGGTCAAACAGTGACGGTCCACTCACACTAGCTGAAGACTGCAACAAGTCAAGCACAATTTCAACTTAGTAAACAGGACAGTAAAATTGAAATCACTGATACTGACAACCAGACATTTTTTAAGAATCTACATTGTTGACCTGTGTGGCTTAACGGTAGAGCATTCGCTCGCAATCCAAAAGGTCGCGGGTTCGAATCTCAGCCGGTCCGCTTGCAGGTAACAGCCTTAGGTAAGCTGCTCACACGCATTTGCCTCTGTCACCAAGTAGTATAATTTGGTACTGGACGATGGGCAGTGAAGCTCTTCGGTTGGGAAGGTAACCGCAGGCCTGGCGGAAAGTAATGGCAGCCTACCGCCGGGTGGATGGCTTCAAGTCACCTGCAGGCTGACTGCCTATACACCGGGATCAGCTCCGGGCCCAACGCTCAGTAACGAGTATGGGAAACTTTACCTTGTTTACATCGTTTCTGGTATATAAGAAGTCAACACTACCAAAGTCATTGGTGATAAATGTTTGTGTATTTTGTCCAAACCACATGTGCACAAATGTAATCTCTTGGTTTGCACGGTCATAGCATCAAATACCTGGCATAAACAAACCTCAAGTTTCATTTCCTCAGAAGTTAGACGAAGAAAGGATAAAGCCAGTAAGTTACTTCCAGTGTCGTTGTCAAGACCTTTTAAAAAACTTAAGACTGCGACCAAGACATTGGCGCCAATGTCGCGAGACCGAGACCGTGGCTAAATGAACTTGTGTGCACTCGAGCTGAGACCTTGGTCTCGAGGTTGCAAACTGCTCTGCCGGTTACTGCCGATGTAGAACTGTTCCAAGTATTTACATGTAGTAGTCAACACTCCCTTTAAAACCATGTAGTATTCACAAATCCTAATCTTATAGCACAAACAGTATGGCTATGAATCTCGAGACCAAGACCAACATCTTGTCACCAAGGTCTCGAGACCAAGACCGAGACCTTGGCAGTAAGGTCTCGACTCGGAGACCAAGACCTTGGCAGTATGGCCTCAACACGGAGACCAAGATCTGCCAAGGTCTCGAGACCAAGACCGAGACCTTGGCAGTAAGGTCTCGACTCGGAGACCAAGATCTTGGCTAAATGAACTCAAGAACTAGAGTTTTGAGACCTTGGTCTTAAGATCACAACACTGGTTACTTCCCTGGTTGGGTCAGTGCTGAGTTCCTCCAGTGTTGTAATACTGTTGATTGGGTGGCACAACAAACCCTTACCATCGATTCCCAAAGGTTCTCTTTCGGATCAAATAAATAAACAAAAATTAACAACAGGGCAACTGGCTAACAGGACATTATCTGGATACTGGCATTTAACTAGTGTGTATGTATGTGATCTCGCGGCCTGATTTTTTAACCAGCCCGCTTTCTACGACTATTTCTTGTAAAGCCATGTCCTTGAAAAAAACTTCAACCAGTATCACAGACCAGACGTCTTTCCCAACACCACATCAAAACTCAAATCAATAAAGGCAAATAAACTATATAAAAGTGAAACAAAAACACAGAAACAATACAAAACACCAATCAACACCACTTACTGATTCTGAGAGAGCGCTGTTTTGCTGTAGTTTCTCTATAATGAGATCTTTCTTGATGAGAGCATCTGTCAGCTGCTTAACTTGCTGCTGTAGCTACAATACGTCAACTACAATATATACATCAAATACATTAAGTGACTGTTGGTCGCCTGCTAAAGTTTGTCGTTTGAATGACACTAGTGCTTGTAAATTTCTGAAAAAAATGAGCATGTAGTGGTTCTGATGGCTAACAGACATAACACCTTTGCAGCAGGAAGAGATAACTAACAGAAGTTTATATGGTATAGTATATATATGGCATGGTTCAGATGCTGGTGCAAAATAAATACCGTCAGTTCCGCACTGTTACGACAGAGTTTGAAACATGGCATGCTACCATCAAACGTCTTGAGACTGTTTGTCAGCTGATCAGCGGGACCAAGCTCATGAGCTACAAGCCGCACAACAGCAAGCATTAAACAGCTATAGTACAGAGACAAATTTAGTCAACCACACAGCCTCCACTCTCTATTAGTACTGCCACTATTTCAACAAGGTGTTGCCCTAACGGGACGTAACCGTACTGGCCCGCCGTGCAGTGTCGGCTGCCCGACCGAAAACGCACTCGGCCCGCCCGCCCGCCGGCAGCGTTACAGATGACGACAACAGAAGCCAGCGAGCAAAAAATACTGGCCCCTTAGGCTAGCCAGTAGTAAAACTACTTATTCAGTCACAGAACCAGATAACAAAACCACATCTGATATTACAAGTATGCACAGTGCTCAGTTAGCAAGTAGAAGCGAGTCATAAAAGAAATTGGTGGTGAAAGACCAAATCAAAGATCCGTATGGTAGCAGCATGCTAATGAAAACACATATAAAGACTGGATCAAACATAAAAGCCAAAGCCATTCCATGTTGGCTTCATAGCACTGACGAAGGAACAGTGGGGGTGAGGAGAAAGAGGAGGGAGAAAAGAAATTAAATAAAGTGCCAGGCATGAGGGGGCAGTGAAAGGTGAGTGCAGAGATCAAGGAGTTGGAAACAGGGAGTAAACAGGGAGCAAGGGTGGGAAATGGTAAATGAGGACTGAGAAAAAAATGGGTAAGAGGAAATAGGAAAATAGACAACTAAAAGGGCTAGTTAGGGGAAGAGCAGTGATACTAAGAAGCCAGGGGGAAGAAAGGACGTCAACACCGTCACCAAAACTGAACAATGTTCACAGGCAGACACTGTCATTGTCAGTGAATGTATTATTCACAGAAGGCCGCAGAGTAAAACAATCCACCATATTTAATGCAGTCATTTCTGGAGTTTACATAAGAACTTGCCAATGTGCACAGATTGCATAAGACAGGTATGAAGAGAAGAAGAGAACACAAGAAAAAGGTAAATGTAGTGTTTGTATAAAATGAGCTGGTAATGACACAATTTTGTGTACAAGCTACCATAAACTGGCCTATAAGCAACAGTGGCGTGAAACGACCAATAAGCTGGTGAGCGTGTGTGACAGTGTGTACTTGTATGTGTGTACAGTTGTGGTAGAACAGCAAGCTCTGCCTTCGCTTCAACAAATGTGACACTAGGACGATGCTGAAGGGCTTACATTTTACCGATGTGGTTTCTTCTTTCTTTCTTTTTTTCGACGACTATAATCTCTTAGGTCACTGAACGGATCTTAACCAAACTTGAACACACTTGACTGCCATTTGAAAAATTTGGTCCGAACTCCCCGTGGCATATACTCCCACGGGCTGGGGGGGGGGAGCAAAACCGCTTTTTGGGACTGACTTTGAACTTTGACCGAAGATATCTCAGCAACGGAACATGGCATCTACAATAAACTCAGTCAGTACGATGACAAATGCAGTGCATACCCGTGGACTCACTGTCAACTGTAGGTACGGCTATCAAGCTGTATAGACGTTGTTCATCATCAATGTTCTTAGCATCCAGAAAATGACGAATTACTTCAGCAGCTGTAGACGATGGAGACACCGACAGATGACAGCAGTCCGAAGAGGCTTCATCTGGCACAAATTTCAGTAAGTAAGTAAAATAACAACTTAGGCCTATAGTATGCACAATATACAGAAACCAACTCCACACCTACCTTGCACTATTTTCCACAATCTCTGAATACAATACAGGTGATGTTGACATAATCCTCAGTCAGGCTAGCCACGAATGTTGTTAAGCCTTTCTATCATAAATTTCATTTTACAAACATTACCATTTAACTGTTCACTTCATACTAGCAATTAATCGATTAATGTGAGCTTGCACCACTACTACGAGTGCATAGTGCCATGTTTAGCCAACACCCTCCAGAAAGGTCGATTTTGAGCTGCGTCTCTTGCTTCTGTCAGCTCCATGTTAAATGGTGAGAGGTCATCACCAAAAAAAAATTTACACAAGTGCATTTCTAACTGATATTGCACGCATGTTTTACACCTATCTACCGACTCCTAAACGTCAGCAATGCAACGGTCAAATTGTCAGCAGTTCACTGCAAATAGGATACAAAAGACACATTCTAGACATTTCTACAGAGTAACTGTTCTCTCAGATCAGATCTATCAAGTAATGGAAGTGATGCCTGACCTTCATTTTCACTGCAATATCGGACTTGAATTGTTATCAAATTTCTGCTGTTCTCGTCCGGACTTTCACCGTCAAAGCACAGCTGCTTCACAATGCTGCAACAACGAAAGAGCGATATTATCATAGACAATATCAAACTCCTCGACTTTGATCGGAGCACAAGAGCTCTAACATGTCAAGAAGGCGACACAGCAGCAACAAATCATGCCTTTAAGCTTCTGTCAATAAATCAACTCAAGCTGGGTGGAGAACTACTTCATGTGGCAAGGCAAGGAAGACAACACACGGCCTTGGTGGACTACATCAGTATGCGGACAGGACTCCCGTGGAAAAGTCAATCAGAATGACAGAGGACAGAGATCAACAGAGAAAGTACGTCCATAAGAGAGTTAATCAAAACCAGCAGTAATGGCTGAAGCAATATTTGACGGCTTAGTCATGCACAAGACACTTGCATACATGGCTGGAAGCAGTGAGGACTGATTGCACCAGTGACACTTACAGCATCATTCTACTAATGGCCAGATAAATTTAAGCAGCAATTACAAGTTCATTTAAGTTAGAATCGTAGCCTGAGCATTGAGTGCTGCTTAATAAAGTGAAAATTAAACGTCACAGCAATGTCAACTGGCTGCTAGGAAAACTATAAATATTTATAGCCTCTGTGACTGAATGCAGCAAGTCGTGTTACATCATGACCACGAATTCACCCCTATCTATAGCCAACAGCAAGGGCCTGTAGGCTGATGTGGCACCTTGTGCCTGATGGAACTTCTACTGAGCTGTATTCTAATCATTTTTATTATTTCATTAATACAATAGTAACATTGCATTTTACTCTTATTGAATTTCAAATACACTATACATACCGACCTACTTCAGTAGCTTTTGCATTTTGCATTTTGACAGACGAAATTATTCTACAGAAATCGTTACCAAAGCCGCTGCTTAACATAAGAGGGAGATTCAATCTATGCAGTTTGTGCCAATAAGTACTTAAGTAGAGATTATGCTGTACTTATTTGAAGTATTGTTGGTGCAACTGGTCCTAAGTGACACAATATCTCATACAGTACCCTGCATCTGGTACATCTTCTGTTGGTTCTGACATTAAGTCATTGTCACTTCTCTGACGTTCACAGGCTCTGACAGCTGGCGGCATACATACACTTTCTGCTGTAGAGCAACCACTGGATACGACGTCCTGACAGCTAGTGTTAGACGTGGAAGTATGTAGCAGGTAGAGACGAGACAGGACCAATTCCCGATCTGCTTGCCCATATATCTGCAAACGATCTGCGACAAAAATTCACAGCAGCCTAAACGTGTAAAGATTTTAATGACAGCCATCAGTGCAAAAATTCTAAAGGTATGCACCACTTTACCAATAAACTGAACTCATGAAAGAAAATGCAAAGTGGCAACAATGTGAACAGGTAAAAAAATGATATAAACAAACCTAGGAAATTATAGCTGATGACACTGAGGTCCTGACCAGTCACCAAGTGCTCTGTGACACATGACAAACAAGTATAGCACACTAAGGCACATCTGTAAGCTATCTCACAAGTCAGATGTGTCTTCAGTTCCAACATTAACAGCAATTGATCGTTTGATGCACGCAACAGAAATGAATCAACAAGTGAATTAAAACAGTGGAATGTTATTTCTAGGCCGTAAACAGCACATGACTGGGTAATTATTAGCAAACGTTTATGATCCAATAATTATGTGTCTGATTCTGTCATTTAATTAAAAAACATACCATCTGAAGTAGACTGCTAACAAAAGTGTACAACAGAACAACACGAAACGTTATAGACTGCTATCTAGACTTGTACAGACAGCTCTGGAAGAACCACAAAAAAACAACAACAATAGCAACGTTTTAGAGCCATCATACAGGTAAGTCTACAGGTGTTAACTGGCATTCGTAGTAAAAAAACTTTGGGATTTTGTTTAAACTGCTAGTTTTACTGCATGCATGTTCTTGCTGACGAAAACCGGCCCATACAGTTTAGAGAGAAAACACTACTACACTAGACATCTCAACGATATTACCTACACAGTTTCTATATCATATTGTGACAAATAAAAAATAACCAAGTTAAAAATGAAATAACAATATATGCCAGAAAAAAGCAGAATTAATAACTACAACTGATGCCACTAGTTTCATTTTTCACTGAACGAGCCTTTTGTTCTCCAGACATTCCAGGTTCACTTCGCTCCCCGTTGACGACAATTTTAACTCATTCCCATAAAATATTAAACAAACACATTATTCTAAGAGTCAAGTTATCACACTTAACACGAAGTAATAATGCAATCTATTGATATAAGTAGCATGATAATGCAACAGCTTACTGCTGAAGGTGTCATAGAACTGCTCAAGTCCCACACTCACAACCCAGTGAAGAACGTCCTCAGTAGACCACTCCAACAAAGATTTTCTACACCATGTCTGTTCGTCTGGTATCTCTGCCTTTTCAGTAGGCTGAGGAAACGATTTTTTGGCATCTGTTACAGAATGTGGTGAGACAACTGACAGGCATGCTGGTTTTGTTGATGAATCCCGGCTGTAAGTGTTACCATAATTAGTTTTTGAAGGATACATCACTTGATAGTCATCTGCGACCATAACATCTGGAAGGCGTCTCACAGTAGTTAAATGTGATAATTCCCGAGCAGCTGCTGGGTGCATGAATGATGCAAAACTGTCATCGAGGAAGCTGTCAGTAAGAATGTACATCTGACTCTCATTCACAATCTTTGCTTCAGTTTCGGCAGACGACTGAACCACAGGCGGAGAATGCTGTTTGTCATGCCCAGCATCATCGGTACAGCTACGGCTGCTGCAGCGTGGCTGTGGAGAAATCTCAACGAGCTCTGGAACGACATCGTCATCTCCATCCAACTCACTTTCATGACATTCAAGATCATCCACACGCAATGGACTTGGCACAGTTGAAGCATTTCTGTGATACGGCGTACCGTCACAATTGCTGACATTTTCTTCGGGGTAATACGGACCGCAAATTGCATTCATACAATTACCAGAACTACTATCATGACTGCAGTGAGGGTTAAAATTTCTGTTATATTTCTCATATGAGAAATCCTTTTGCTGACAAAGTGGCTCTGACTTATCTGCATTGACGGAATCTATAGATGATGTGCCAAGTGCAGCCGGGGATGACTCAGTTGACATATGTCGATCACGACCTTTCGCGGTTTGCATCCTACAATGAGAACAAGTCCAGTTCTTAGTGGTGTCACCATGCTGTGCAGTACCTGTACAGCACTGGCATGAATATGGAAGTGTAAAAACACTGTCCGTGTCTTCGTCATAATGTTTGTCAGAAGCCTGGATTCCTGTACTTCTATTAGACTGTTCGCTTGTCCAGAAGCCACCAGATGCTACCATTCTGCGAGTCGTCGGAGTTGGTTTTGATTCAGTGCGGGTCATCAGAATCTTGTTGACAACGGACGATAGTCGATGTCGTTTACCAGAATAATAGCCACTGACATACTTTCCACTGCGACCAGTCACTTGCGAGCTAGAAGCAGCTCGGTTGATGTATTCTGTGTTAAAGTGCTGACTTCTCACATCTGTTGCCGATGAGACATTCTCTGTACTGCGTAACTGAAACGATTGAAGATTTCTCTGCTGATCTTTTCCGTGTTCAGAAGACAAATCACTCCATTCAAGGTGTGTATCAACTGAAAAATGAGCCTTACTCTGAGACCCAATGCGAGTAATAGGCTCATTTTCATCATTTAAGGGTTCATTCTTGGACCTTCTTCGGTGTCTAAATATATTCTTAAACATAATGCACGTAGCTCTGCAACAGAAATTGAAACAAATACAAATTTTCTTTCAATTGTCAGTACAAATGTCAACAGTGTTATTTAAGTTGTAGTCAAACATTACACGACATCATCCTTATAGCAGAACTTTCCATTAATTTTCAATCATAGCTTATCAACTGGAAATCATCAATAACATCATTAACTTCATAAGCAAATCACCTAAAATTTCGAATTTCATAAACAGGACACTTTCATTTCGTGCACCAACACACTATATCAATCTTAGCGTGTATAAATGTAAATAACACTTAGCAGTATAAAACATGATGTTAGAAACTAAATCACACATCTAAAACTGCAAATATCATTGTGATTTAGTGCCTTAAGTATTGTCATGAATATATTACTTATACGAGCTGCCATAAACTACTCATAAACAGGCAGGGTTCCAGCACGGATGCTCTCAAAAGTAACGACCATATGGTGCTTAGAAAAACTTAATTTCACTTAAGTGCACATCAATATTAGTGTTTAATAGGGTTTTAGGGTTAGGTTTAGTTAGTGTTAGGGTTACTGTGTCAGTTAGGGTTAGTGTTACAGTTAGGATCAGTTTAGTTTGACTGGTTAGTGGTAGTACTTTGGTTGCGTTATGTCGCGCCATCTGGTGAATGAATTCATAATTCTGTTCACGCCGGCAACCCGTTAAACAGCCGCGATGTTATTTCGCCAGTGACTGGCTACAACATGATACGTGATAGGATATCAGCATAAAAACGATTATTGGCTAGGCAGGTGATATTGATCCGGTCACCGGAAAAATTGCCAACTGGCTATTGATCCGGCAACCGGAACTATAGCTACATCTGCCGCATACGCTATTATTACGGTCACCGTAATAATAGCCAAATGGCTATTGATCCGGCAACCGTAACTATAGCCATTCGGCTATTGTTCCGGCTATATTCGGCAGATGGCGACACTTGATGCCGCCAACATTGTTATTGATAACAAATAAAACTAAACTGACCCAAACCATAGCACTAACCCTAACCGACACAGTAACGGTAATATTTTTACGCGCATTTCGTTGACATCGATTAAAAGTTGATATCGCAATAATGAAAGAAATTTTCGCCGATAGTAAAGAGGGTTACACGGTTGCACTAAATCACAATGATACGCCGATGACACGCCGATGTTTTGGCTAGAAAGCAGTATGAAAACGATTATTGGCTAAATATCATCTGCCATAAACTAGACCCCTCCGGCGCTGCCGTTTACAAAATGTGGCTCGGCTGACCACGCTTTCAGCTGGCTATATTAAACACAGTATGAAAGCGATTACTGGACTTGACATTTTAAACTTACAAAAGCAATTGAAATCAAAGCCAAACATTCAAAATAGCGGAACCGGAAATAAAGTACGATCGTGTCTAAAATTAGCGCTAAATGAGAATCCGCAGTAATGATCGTCGTATCGTGTCGTGGGCGCAGGCAATACGGCACTGGCAGATTGCCGAAGCCAGCTCTGGCAAGCCGCTACCCGCTATGGGACACAATAAGACTGACAGACACTTCGGACCAAAGTCACTACGGCACCTATATATTTTGACACAGGTGCATAAGTGTCGAAATAGCTATTCAAAATTATGCCCTTTAATAATAGGAATTTGAATTCCGTTGACGTTAAGGTAAAGGAATAAATTCAAGCGAATGCGAAATCGGTCCTTCGTAGTGAAATCCATGCCGCTGTATGGCTTATCATAGTAGTACAAGAACTCATCAGGAGATGAGATAGCGAACGTGAACTTTTTGACGACGATATCCCACACACGTAGGCCTACTTCAAAATACCGAAAAAGAGACAAACCTACTTCGTTTAACAAATTAGACGATAGATAGGCAAGTACTGCGCATGAAGTCTTGAATTTTAGCATCTGCTACAGAATTTCCACCTCGCAGTTGTATAATATACCGGTGGCGTCGCGCGGTCCCTCTGCAGACG
>Ga0209363_1000860_pt1 | contig 13262 bp, 13 predicted proteins | sample WorMetexBAHAMAS3_FD_187385 | JGI IMG/M metagenome (GOLD analysis project Ga0209363, IMG submission 187385) | Marine gutless worms symbiont microbial communities from Max Planck institute for Marine Microbiology, Germany - Inanidrilus exumae... | ecosystem: Host-associated > Annelida > Digestive... | reverse complement strand
GAATTAATCCCTATAGTTCTGCCTTAAAGGTGCAATATGACCTGAATTGTGTTGAAAGTGCCGTAAAACCACAACCAACCAACCAGCCTGTGATCTGGCTGTGTGTCTGTTTGTCTGTCTGTTGATTACGTGAGTCTGAACTGATCAAAATGCCAGTTGGAGAGTAGATTTTAGTATTTTGAGGACCAGCACATTAAAAAGCATTGTGAGTTACTGCAGTTGTGTAAGCTGCAAAAAATCAATAACGTCATCAGCGTGATTGCTGCAGCCGACTACATGGCTCCCCACTGGCTGGTGTCACATTAACTTTTCCCTGTGAAAATCTTCCTCGTGCGATGCAGCCTCAAAATTCTTTGACCTGTTGTTTAATTAAATGTGTTTGCTGTGCTTGACAAGTGTGCAGTGCATTGTCTAATGTCAGAGGGTCAGGTGATGTTGAATGTGCTGCCTACAGCACTGTCTCACAGAAATCACATCATGCTGTTTTGACTGGTCTCTGTTAGGTTCCTGAAGTGATCCCAGTTGTTGTGAATAAAACTCAGACACTACGTGTCACCAGTGATGTCTACACCGTTTCTTGTGTCTCACATTTCGCTTTTCCGCCTGTTGACCTAGTGTGGGTCAAAGGTCAGAACTCATCAATTCGTTGTTTTGTTTAACTGAAGAGTTAGCCGTATCATTTTGAATAATCACATGTTTTCATTTCGCAACTCACAATTTTATGTAGTTAAGCAACATGTACATGCCTATTTGTATGTCATGGTGGTGACATTAAATGCTGATAGATTTCCTATTGTGTTTACTGTGAAGCTCAGCAATCTGCTTACTGTATATTATGCAGTATGCAGATTATTAAAACAGTTTCTACCTGAGCTATGGCCATGGCATGGAAGAGGTAGTATTGATTTGTGTTTGTTGTCTGTTTGTTAGCAGTATAACTCAAAAACGTTATGGATGTATTGTATGTTCATGAAATATGGGGAACAGGTGAACTATGGACAAGAGGAGCTGAATGAATTTTTGAAGGTTCGGGTTATGCTTAGTGCACTTGCTGTTTGTAGGTGATCTAATAGTCGACTAATGTGATTCCTGCAAATGAAGATGGGAAAACCAGTTACAATGCAGTTAGACCTATGTACTGCTGTTGTTGGACCTGCCCTTGTGGCCGAGTGATTAACGCACTAGGCCGCCATGTGCAGTACAGCGTGACGTGCTCAGTGGACGTGCTCAGTGGCCGGGGATTGGCTTGGCCCGGGCGCATACACCTACCAAAGAATTATTTCTAATAATTCCCACGCACATGATGAACAGGGAGATAATCCCGGGCAGGAAAAAGAGGGTTTGATGGTGTCCTTTATAAACTGTGACCGTTGCAAGCACTTTGATCTAGCAGTGTCAAGTCTGCCTGCCACGCTTGCGTGAGGCAAAGCAAATAGACTTGGCTGGCCGCTGGCTGGCGTAATATACAGCGCCAGTCTGGGCTAAGCCAGACAGTAGGCCACGTCTAGAAGGGCGCGCTATAGAAAAGTTGCTCTCTCCTACTTAACCCGCGTCCCCCGCACGTCTCTGACACATACCGCACACACCAACCAATTCCCTTTCTCTTCCCGGGCAAGCGCACTGGTTTCAGCGGTGGGGTTCAGAGTAGGCTGGACCCCTGCCTGCAAAGAACGAACAAACGAATAAACTGCTAGTATTGACACTGCGCTGAATGAGATGTGCTTTACCAAGTGTTGCCTAGTAACCCACGCTGGCATAGCTGTCGGCATGGGTAGTGTTCAGTCGCATCTGTCTGTTTGTCTGTGTGTCTGTTTGTCTTTACTCTAAAAGGAAAATGGCTTGAGCTATCAACACCAAACTTGGTACATATATACTCTATAGCAGTCGCTCGGCATGCATTCACCCAGAGGTCAAATTACAAGGTCAAGGGCACATGGTTACGAAAACCGTCACAGTCGCACGGTTGCTAGAAACTCGCTATCAACACCAAACTTTGTACACATATATGCTATAGTAGTCGCTCGGCATGCATTGATCTCGAAGTCAAAAGGTAAAAGGTCAAGGTCACATGGTTACGAAAACCATTACGGTTGCACGGTTGCTAGTGACACGTGCTGGTACGGCCATTGCCGGCATGGGTCTACATGTCGATATGACTGCCTGTGTTTTCTAGTTGCTACTGAAACAGGTAAAAACACTTTTGGCTGAGAACGTGAAGTTGTTGTCATGTTGGCATTGTTGATGTGTGCGTGTTCAGAGTATGGGCCTAACGTGAAGTACAGCGTGTCTCCAGTACGTATGTTAGTGTCGCGTGCTGGCACCATGTCGTCTCGTCTCACGCTGCTACTGACTTCCGCAAACGCCGCCAGTCTGTTTGCTTGTACTGCGTCTCATCCGACACTTGTTGGCCGTGTTGGTCGTCAGACCGTGCAGTTCATGCTGCCCAGCGGTGCCGTCGACTTCACACGGGCACAAGGTCTGTCAGTGCTTCATTGCTAATGTTGACGTATTTAGGTTCTATATGTATGTATGTACTTTTTGTGACTAATCTAGCTGTTGCTGCCAAATCAAATAAACCATTATTAAGTTCTAATTTAGTGTGTTAATGGAGGATCAGGAAGCTGTATGGGTAACAGAATTGAGCAAAACAATACTGGCCCATTAGGCGGGCCAGTAATAAGCCAAACCACTTATTGGCAGTATAACTGACGTAATTTTAAGCCATTTTTCTTGCCGTATATACTGTACTGAGTAAGTAGGTAAACATCTTTTAATGTCCCACTTGATACAATGTTGACAGTCATTTTGAAGACGAGTAGTGCAGCTGTACTGTATACCTGACCAACCAGTTGGCATGTTATCGGCTGGTATCTCTATCACATGGTTATCATATGAAGAAGTGATTAATGACTGAAGCTGGTATTACTGCAAACGTGAGTATCATATGTTGTCTGTGTGTGTGTGTGCAGCCCAGCAGCAGCAGTTGGTTGCTGATGTGACTGAAGCCAAGTCTAGTGATAGTGTTGCGGCAGCAGACAGTCGACTGGATGCGATTGATCGTGCGTGTCTGCTCACTGCGGTCGTCCTAGTCGCAAGCTGTTTCACCGTCGCCATCATTCTCAGCAAGTGCACGTCACAGTGGCACTTCAGTGCAGGTAGAACCACATCGACCTGTTAACAACACACTTGCAACCTTCTTATCTCATGTTATGTTTATCTCTCTGTCAGAAAGAATGCTAGTAGTAGCTGCAAAATTGTTGCATAGTTCTACATAATCTAGACTTAGGTATGTTAGGCAGTAGGTATAGGAGTTGAACATATTGCAGATAACGTTTTTAATGCAACATTTACAAAAGTGTATTATTTTTTTGTCACGTTTTTACATTTGGAATGTTTAAAAATTTGTATTTGAACATTTTCCCTCTCTGATTTGCAGTGGCTTGTTTTACATGACGTCGCTGCCCAGTGATGACGTCACATGATATTAGGGATTGAGGGTGGGCGTTGAGACTTCTCTGTCATACTAGACATAGACACTTCTTGTAAACACAGTGCTGTGTTAATTAATGGCAGATATGTTCTTTCTCTTTTTTTCGTTTTTACCAGGTAATGTAATAGGCTGAAATCTTGCTACAAGCATGTTAGAAATTCTGTCCTGTTAAAACAAGTGTGTAATTACTCAAACCGGTTAAGATTTGGTGGCGGAGTTGTCGTGGAAAGTAATTTTCGAAATAATTGTTAAAAAGTAGTCAAAAAATTTTGACAAAAGGCTGCAATGTATGTCGTGCCGTTATTGAGGATTCAGTGATCTTTTTTGCTGTGTACACTGCAGCAGAGACTCCCTCCCATTGCTTTTTAATGGGCCAGACAACCCTGAAAAATTGCCCCTTTCCGTGGGAGTACCTTGGGCCACGCGAGTCAGCCCCCCAAACTGTATCTGGATCGGTTCTGCCTTTTTGCAGGGCTCATGAAGGTGACCAACAAACAGACAGACATGGAGACAGACCACGCTACTCCATCTATAGCAATGGGCCACATCTAGCTATTTGCTTGATTGGCCTAAAATTCAAGCACGTGCAGCTGACAGTGTGAACCAGTAATGACGTGCTATTTTGTGAAGAACGGCTTAGTGATTGGCAGTGACTGATTGACATTGCAGTGAATGTACAGACGCCTAAGTCTGATAACTGCCATGAAACTGTCGACAATGAAACCACGTCCATGATGCACAACCACATTGCTGCTGATGCTACTGATGCTGCTGCTTGTGATCGTGATGCAGGTATGTTCACTAGCCAACCGTGTGTCTGTTGTCAGCTTATTTTGCAGCATTGCATATTTCTAACAGTCTAACAGTGTGTGTAAAATCCACACGAGTTTTGCCATAGATAACAGATTCTGACATGGGCTTAGGTGTTGTGTACAAGAGCAGTGCAGTTAAAAGGGTTACGTGGATGACGCATTCATTAGTGTTAAAAGTCATAGCATCTAACCTGTATTCTTAGGGTTTTATTGAACTGTGTGTCTTTGTTTGTCTTTGTGTACTGTTGTTTTACCCTTGTGTTTTTATTAGTCTATGGTTTATAGTAATTACTTTATTGTTGTGCTGCACTGGATGCGAAATAAAGTACATATTAGCACTGGAGTGCTAATGAATGCGTCATCCACATAACCCTTCTAACAGCCATTTTCCCAGTTTGCAGTTGTCCAGTTGTCTCCAATGAAAAATTTTGACTTTCTGGAGCAGGATTTTTACAGACATGATGCCAAACACACATAGTAGGCGGCAATGAATACCGGGGTACACTTAACACATTTACAGTACTGAGCCAGATGAGTTAGCATCTTCTGCATAGTCTGAATGCGTTAGTTGCTATTAGCCAGGATACAAAGGCAGTAAAACTGTGCTGCAACAAAATCGTCTAGTTCTTAACTGGGGCATCAACTAAATACAGCTGTGTTACCCATATTGTTTGTATTCATTGGTTGCACACTGTGAGGATTATTAAGTTGTCGTCTTGTGTGTATCTTTGTTGACAGTTGACTGCCTATGTCGCAGTGTGTTTGTCAGTGTCTGGGTGTATTGTTGTAGGCTGCGTGAGACAGCGGCCATTCATTTCACAGGGTGAAAAATGTCCGTTATTAATGTTTGCGACGACGGCGTTGCTGCTGATGTCATCGCTCGTGTTTTGCTTTCCGCTGTATTTTAAAGGAGTCACTGCTCCAGTCACACGTGCGTTGCTGGTTGTAATGACTCGCTGCATACAAGCACCATCTACATGTCTCACATGCACCATTTACTTGCCATTTTCCAAGTTATTCAGCTGGTCCTTGTGATGATTTTGCTTAGCAATGACAGCATTTGGCATGACAATGAAGTTACTTTACGTTGAGCCCGGTTAGTACTGGGACGGGTGACCGTCTTCGGGAGGGCATACCACCTCGGTATGTAACTAGGCCAACAGACTGGCCATCCCTCCGTGGGTTGACTGGGTATGTACAATGAGTGCTGGCGATGGTTTTGACCACCGCTAGGGAAGAAACAGCGAGTTCTGCATAACAGTAGGCCCTGTTACCAGGACTGCTGGCATACTCATCTAGTTGGTTATAAGCGCTGGCTGTTGGCGGAGCTGGCCATCCAGCTGACATCAGTCATGTGCTGGCTTAAGTGGGTCAACAACACTCGCTGACTCAAAGCACTGCAATGGGGATGACCTCCCATATGAATACGATGGACCTCACTGTCTATGCGAATCTTCTTCTTCTCTTTGATTTCCCTTCTCTGGACGTACCAAAACATTCCTGTTATGACTAGTTCTTCTGCCTTAATCATTGTACAACGTCTGATCCAGTCGATATTGTCTTCATGTTTCGTATATCCAGAGTCCAGACCATCTCAGTCTACCTTTCCTAATCACCAAACTCACCGTTTCCGATTCCAACGGTTCTCTGAGCTCCACTCTCTTCTTGTTTTCAGTCACCTTCACATTTCTTATGGCACCTCTGTCATATCTCCTGAATAATAGGCAACCAGTCACACTTGTTACTCCACCTGATAAATATGTTGCCGGCCAAATTATTGCCTTCCTTTTGGTGTCTTCACCCCCGCCAGTGTCAATGAAGGCCTTGTTTTCGTACTGTCCATCTGCTGCGTTTGTCCGGACAGATTCGTTACCACGATATCTCGTGAACGGCTTGAGCATTCTCGATGTAACTTACAGGGAAAATTCACTATTCACTAGCCCCCACTGATGACCTGATTAGACTCTGGAGGTCAAAGGTCAAGGTCACAGCAAGCCATGGCGAAGGCATCCACGTAGACGGTGGGTCGTCAAAGTACATCTTCTAGTTTGGTGGCTGGGCTCCCCTGGACCACTTGGGAAAGTTTACAGGATATATTTCCCCGGTGTCATTGACATGTTGACGCCTCTGGGCATTACTAGCCTATATGTCTACTGTAATAGTTTCCTGTTGCCTTGTGTGGATGTGGCAGATACAGACGAGATGCAGGCAGTGTTTGCTGGCTCCGCTCTATGGCTTGACTGTACGTCACTAGTTCAGCCGGTTGACAGTCTGCTTGAGGTGTCCTGGTACCGGGACGACGAGTTGCTTTATTACCAGTACTCCATCAACGCGCGTGTCGTCAGCTACCCGCCCAACACCACGGCCGGTGTCCTGTTCCACGCCAGAGCCAGCTCGCAGTCTGTTGGTCACGTGACCTTGTGGCCGGTGATGCCACGAGACGCCGGCGTCTACAGCTGCCACGTGGTCATGAGCAGCGGTGATGACGTGACAGACGCCGAGCGCCACAAGACCACTACCGTCTTTGTCTGTGAGTCACTCGTTATGTGTTATGTTCTCCCGCTCTGTAGCTCCGTAGCATGTGGCCACGGACCGTGATGAAAATGCAGTCTCTGACTGACAAAATACGTATTTTTTTGTTTTTGCAAATTTTTCTACAGTTACTCAGTAGGATTGTCTGTATATTAACCTTACAGATTTTACGAAATTCCAGTACTCCACACATGAATGGCATGACTAAATCAGATTTTTTTCAAATCAAACTGTCCCATGTTTCTGAGGTGTTATTATTGTGTAGAAGAAATAATTACGTGTGTAAAATGGGTAGATGGGTACTGGCGTCTTAGATTCAGCAAACATTCATTTGATGGATCAAAAAAGGATGTTATGCAGATGCAGTAGTATTGTGTCACACGAGAGTCCACACATTTTGTACTTGGCCTGAATTTTGACTGCATCACTGGCTATGATAACCGAGTAGTTTTTGAATGTCATGGCGTGGATTTAGACTAAAAAGTGAAACTGTTTTGATTACTGTTGACACTGTGATCTGCAAACATAACTGTTACTTTAATGTTGTCTTTAATAAACAGAATGCGCAAAGGTTTGTGAACTGATTATATCTATGTGTGAATGCGTGCTTATTTCAGCGATGTTTGTGTTATACACATTGAATTTGAGCTTGAAGTCTGTGACTAGATGGACTCAACAACATAGTAAATCAATGGGAGGAGACAGTTCACTGATAATAGTTAATAAGCACCTCACAACAACTTGAAGACTCTGATCATACTGCACTTGTTACTGTGGCTTCACGACTAGTGTCAGAAAATGCATTTTAGATTGATGGCAGTACATTGCCGGTTGATGGCTGTGTGTGTAGTTACTGGAGCAGTGGTGAACTATGCATTGTTGGTCTGTCTGTCACTGGCTGTCATCTCTGCTTTGTTGCTCGTAGCCATCGTCCTACGTTACGCCGTCACATGCCGATGTACCAGCATCACAAGTCAGTGAGCTGTGCACTGTTTACTGCTCCAGTGTCATTTTTAGGTCGACTCTTCTGAGTCGACCCAATAAAGTGGGTGTCAAATGTCTGTCCATCCGTCCGTCCACAAAAAGTTTCTTCAATTTCAATGAAATTTGGCGTGTAGGTAGAGGTCGATGAGTGATGCAAGATGGTATACAGTATGACCTGATCGAAGGTCAAGCTCACGAGCCCTTGAAAGATGGAAATCCGTCCATTTTCAAAAGCTATCTCCTCCTCGATTTACAGTGGGAGCTGGCAACTGACCACGGATTCTTAAACTAGGGCACAGGCCGGATTTTTGATAATTTGTCCTAGTTTTTGTGTCGCCTGACTTTGAACTTGGCAGAAACGTCACTTGCGAAAAGCCGACCTTCAGTCCCGTACGGGGCTAATTTATTTTTACATGTTAGTGCCATGTTTAAGGAGAACTGGTATTGGCTTCAGAGAGCCGACATAAATGCAGCAACACCTTTCCATTAAGAGTCTGGTGGTGGATGGAGAAAGGAGAGGCCAGGACATTGTTTAGCATTAGTGCATTTTGTTCGTTTCATTGATTTGACACTGATGGTTTAGTGGCAGGAAGGACATCCAGACTTGGGTACAGCTGGAAAAACGGACATTACGTGAATTTGTGGTATTGTGTTCAAGGACAGTGATGGAATTTGTATCTCACGGACAGGGTGGAGGTTTTTGGTCACTTGCGTTTGGTTCGTATTACTTACCGCAGCCATTTCCTGTGGGGGTACTGTTTCAAACTGTTTTTGTCATCAGGATAATTGTAGTTACAGATGGCATAAAATGTGGAGAACAGGTAGACTGTGGACCAGACGATTGGATTAAATTTCGGAAGTGATCCGGAACATATTGTGGCTATTATTTTTTATCATATTTGTAGTCAGTTAATCAAAAATGAAGTTGGGAAAATGAGTTACAATACACTGCAGGAAAATTGAGGGCAATCTACCTGCTGCTTAGTGGGAATGGCAGTGCCGATTTCATTGTGGCACAGGTATGCACTTTTGGAGTGTCATATAGTTACAATTATGACATTAGCAAATTTTGCATTGATATATCAGTTTTATGGTCATTGTACTAATCCTTTATTTGCTGTTTGGTTTATACTTAAGAAGTCAAGACTGTTGTTCTGCTGAACAGTTTACGTCTGAGCTAAACCTACATGCTGAACACGCATGGGTTATTTGCAGGTAAACACAAAGAAACTCAAGACAGGACTCGAGAACAAGCCTCATACACGTGACTCACATTCATGCATATTGCAGTTCTGTCATTCCAATCATGTGCAATAATTTCCAGTGTGGATGGATGGATCTCTTATCATTCATGTGATGTCCTCTTTACTAGTCAGTTATTCAACGTCACAGTGCCAATGGCGGCGTTGCTGGTACTGCTGTTCAGTGACTTCTGATCCGTTGGTGATGATGAACTAATTACTCGAGAAACAGCACTACTGTGACACCAATGCGACTTACTATCACAAAGACAGTGGCCAAGCTGCTGCACTGTCACATGTGCAGTGTTTACTGCACCTTGCTGAAGGCAATTCCGATGAACAAAGGCTGCATCTACTGATATCAAAAAAAAACGTTTTCATTATATCAAGAATCGAAGATTATAGTCCTTATCTAATCTAAAACCGATTTATAGTGGTACTTTCGTACAGGCTTGAGTGCCATAAGTTTGATGAAACGGAATCGGCTTTAACGTACAGGAGTTGGCTGTAAGCAGAGAATCAACATTATATGAAAATGCTAGCAGGTGAGCAAAAGTCTGCGTGTGCATCTTAGTTGTCTGTCCTAAAGTGGCAGTGACAAAAACTGATCACGACTTTGGAAGATTTTAGACAACCAGTGTTTATTCATTTCAGGCAGGAAAACAATATAAGCACATCATCATGCAACAAAAATATCAAACTCTGCATTTTGTTCGCCAAATGTGAAATCAGGCAGCTGCAAAACGACTTTTCTTCAAGCCACCGTCTTGTTTGAAAGCCATTACCGTGTTCAAATGGTTAATCTTGTACCTCATCAACCATGGATTTATATGGCTAGTAGTTTCAGTGGCGTAGCAATGAAAAGACTGTGGTCTGCCCAGGTGGCACTTTGGGGGTGACACTCGGACCCTAGGTAAAAAAAGCATCTAGTTGTTGATTTGTGCTGAGGACTTTACATATTTTTTCTCGGCCAGCATTGTTATTTACTATTGGCATCTGGCATAAATTGGCATTATAGATCTACACCAAATATTAACTTTCCTTGGTTATCATTCTAAATCTATGCTGTTACCATTTTACCAGCAGGACATTACTAGAGATCACCCCCCAGTAGCTACATAGCACTGACACATGAAATTTGGTAAGGAAGCGCTTCCAATAAATTTAAACCTTGATGGTATAGTAATGGGGGTAAGTTGTCAAAAATTTAGATTTTGGGACTAATCATCCCACAGCGGCATACTCGTTGCACAGTTATGAAAATTTTCAGGGTGTATGGGTGATTCCATGACGCTTTCGATGTTTTTAATTAGCTTAATTTTGCTTACAGGTACAAATGTTAAACTTTTGATTGATCGGAAAAAGTGAGAGATATAAAAATGGTACTGATCTCTCAACATGTGGTGAGTATGGTGAAGAGTGTATGCCAGCGGAAGGTGAAAATGTTCCAGTTGTGTTTGTTTACCCTTCAAAATTGAAGGGTAAAGTTAGTGACAATGGTAATGACACTAAACTGCCCAAAATTCAGAAAGTATTGATAGCACTGGATAGGGTAAGGTTTGTAGCTGTATTGATGTTTAGCATAAGTGCTACACACTAGTCGATTACTGGCACAGGAGAGAACATTAGCTAGTGTCTTATGAATCTTAATACTACAGGATGATGTTGACTGCTCAGCACTCACCAGTGCATCTTGCCATTTTGACACTATTGCAAGTCTCTGTATACATATGACATGGTGCTTAACAAATGCAAACTGAAGGAATGTCATGCAAAATAGTCTTGTGCAAAAAAGTCTAAATTTGTAATTAACAACCATAAAAAATTGCCAGAATTTTAGCAGACTGATGATGATAGAGGAAACAAGAGGATGGCTCTGCCATGGATGGCAACAGACATTGCTACGCCACTACTGGTTTGGCTCTCAAACAGCAGTGAATGAGGGTGTCTGGGGCAAACGTCTTGCACTAAAAAATTTCACTTTCTGCCACCAGGTGCCTGTCATCCTGCCAAATCTGGTGCTGTAGTAATATCCAAAAGTTCAACAAGGGATGGACGGATAGTGATTTTTTGCCGGATACCGGATTCGGTTAACTGGCGCGTAATATCTGGCCGGTTCCAGATTATTGATGTAACTTTGCCACTAGTCTATACCTATAAAAGTTACAGCAAATCGCGTCCAATGCTTTATTTTTCCGTAACCTTTAGTCCGCAGTGACTGCATTGTGCTTACATCATCCTCTCGTTTGACAGAGAAATAACTTCAAATTTTACTTCTGAGATTTTGTGCCATTACAAACGACGCGAATACGCTACTGTCGAACTAAGGAAACGGTCACAAATGTAGGCTACTGAACCAGGGCTAGAGTTCAGTAAATCGATACCACTGTGAACTGGTAGGCCATCCAATAAAACGCCAGCACCAGCCACTTGCTGGTCGCGTCATTCACGTAGAGATTAGTGACATAATCCTATTTTAGTTTTTCTGTGAAGCATCAAGTGTCAACACAGCGTGTTGCAACAACATCTTGTGCATCTGATCGGCGGCTACAGTTGGAGCCAGAGCACACTGCCGGCGGCTTCATCGGCAGATTTTCTTTCGTGGCTGATACCAACTATTAATTGCATTGCATTATTAATTGCAGTGGCATTGTATTTAGGGCAAAACGGGGTGCTGTAATTCATAAAAATCCGACCCGCCATGCCACATACTATCCGGCCGGAGGCGGATTTCACCGGTTAGTGGAAAACCGGCCGGATCCGGATGGCCGGATAACCGTCCATCCCTAAATATAACACACATACATATGCTTCAAGCAGAAAACCGATTAACTGTCCATTCCTATTTACTTAACACCTTGAACACTGGCATTCGTTGCTATCACACAACTGTTGCATGTTGGTGCTTTATATACAGGTCCACCCTCGTTAATCCGCCATAATTCGTTTTCTGAAAATTTGGCGGATTAACGAATTTGGCAGATTAACGAAAACAGGCCTTTTGTGGGGCAGGGTGTGTATTGTGTTCGTGTCTGTGCAGAATAAGCCTATATGCACCACACAGCATCATATTACTGTTGTAAAACGGTACTGAATGATCTTGCAAAAAAAAATCAGTGCATGTCCAGTTTGAGTAAAATTTATTTATCAGTTTTGTCGTAGGCAGTTATCTTGCCCTGACAGAAATTTTTCATGGCCCTCTCTTTCAAACGTTTTTGAACGTCCATTGCCAAGGTGCACGTAACAGCGCACAAAAAAACGCCCAATGACAGCAGGTTTCAACAGAAGTTTAGCAGGAAATAATTACGGCTGTAGTGTTGTTTGGTGGACTAACGAGTGGTTTTAACATGGGAATGAATTCGTTCTGTGCATATTTGGTGGATTAGCGAATTTGGCGGATTAACAGGTGGCAGAATAACGAGGGTGGACCTGTATGAACGAATTTGTAATTGCTCAGAGTAGAAATGTCAACATGTACACATTCTGCTAGTACAATGTAGTAAACCTGTCTGTTATTCTATGCCTCTGAAACATCAGTGAAAAACATTTTATTACAAACAACAAGCAAAACTGCAAAACTAACTTGAAACACTATGCATTTTGCGTGTCACTTAACTGATATAGTGAGCGATGAACTGAGCAGTGAGTTATGTTCCTAGTCAAATGAACGAAAAACACATTAATGTTCGCAAACTTAGCAGACAACTAGCACATCACACAAGCGGACTGTTCACTATTTACAAAACACAAACGACACAGACCGAGTCCTGCAGACTAAGTCTTGTTAAGTAGTTTTTCCCAGCTGTCTGTACTGCAAATATATTGACTGTACACTCATCAAACACAAATTCACTGCTACCAGTTTGGTTTTTACACCGAAACAGCCCATCACAGCAATCTTCCACGACGACACGTTTTGGTTTCAATGTGATGAGCCACTTTCTCACAAGATATGGTAAGGTCAGGTCAGGTTCATGGTCAGTGTTCGGAACAGATTTCGAGTACGAAATCTGTTCCGATGTAATTCAGACAAACGATTCTGAGTGCAGTGAAGTGTTCCTGCCATAATTTAATATATATTTTGTGTGATTTTCCGCAAGCAGGGTAGAATCAACTGACAGTGCAGATGTTCGGAGTAAGTCCCATACATTCACTACTGCTAGGCGAGGAGATTCTCCGTGCCGAGTAAACACACATACATAC
>Ga0209363_1000859_pt1 | contig 13275 bp, 10 predicted proteins | sample WorMetexBAHAMAS3_FD_187385 | JGI IMG/M metagenome (GOLD analysis project Ga0209363, IMG submission 187385) | Marine gutless worms symbiont microbial communities from Max Planck institute for Marine Microbiology, Germany - Inanidrilus exumae... | ecosystem: Host-associated > Annelida > Digestive... | reverse complement strand
ACCTCGCACTTGCGTTCAGCTGCTTGTTCCAACTGGCGCTTTGACTGTAAATGATCTGATACATTCTGCCTACGAATGTGGTCAACAGTTACGTTGCAAATTTTGCACATCAGCAGACCGCCTTCTACGACAAACGTGCGAAATCCAAACTCTGCTACTCAATTCGCTGCAGTTATGTGAACAGCACTTTTCGAACGCTGAGTCATCTTCTCAGTATTAAAACGTTCACTGGCTGTGAGCTGTTAATTAGTCTAGCGTCACTCAAACTGCAGAATTTGTGCAGTTTGAGTGACGCTTTTTCGCAGGACCACCGTTTAGTAGGATAAATAATTAAATCATTAGGGACCGACTGTCATGGAATTTTCAAGAAACTTGCAAATTCGCTTATTTGTGGCTGGAAATTCAAATAAATAACACTTCCATTCGCGTCAAATGCCCCAGAACTTTAGCGTTAAGTCACATCAAACTATTAAACAAACATTTTAACCTAAACTTGTCATACTTGACGGCGGTGAATGGCCTACATAGAGCCATTGTGCCAGAATACAACTACCGTACTCACTCACACCTAATGAGTAATGAATGGATAATTAATAAATTCCAATGATGGTCCTGCATATAGCGTACGAGCGATTGTATCAACGAAATCACGCGGCGTGTTTACTAATTAAATATGACACCAACAACTTTACGACAAGTAAACTTCAATAAAAAATATCGGAAGTAAACCGAAAAAGCGTCACTAAAAAGTAATTACGTCATCACTCATCAGTCGATTGTGCTAATCACCGGTCATCTTCATTTACAAAGGTCCAGTAAGTAAAAACTTATGTAAGTAAGCAAACTGAACATGAAAACGCGTCACCGAAATCAACAGGCCTGTTTAGCTGTCTGAAGGGACTGCATGTCACAATTATAACAGCAATACAGACTTATGGAATTTGGCCATTGCCGCAGAATTTCCGTGTTTATGCGGAATTCCATGATATTCCACGGAAACACGGAAATTCCGTGGCAACGGCCAAATTCTGCGGCTCAGCTCGAAATTCCGCGATTGCGGAAAACTGTAGGCCCTAGTTATACTTTCTACTCGCAAAGAGCAGACCCAATTGTGCATTGTGACTGCTGTTTGGCACATTGTGACTGTTCTTTTTGTGTGCCTTAGAAGCTCACTTACTTACTAACTTACTTAGATACAATACCAGCTTGTGATGGACCGATGGACGGACAGACACACAACGACAGCATATACCGTGCTAGCATAGTGTCATGCAGTGAAAATGATGTGTGTAATTGATGATGCTGGTGGTTAGCAACTGTTTGCATGTGTGTGATTGTCAGGTGACACATCATTTGCAATACCCACCAAATACCTCGGTGGTCTATTCATATTTTGAAAGTCGAGGTGGAAAATTTGATGAAGTCCTGTTCTTCGGTTTGCAGTACATTCTGAAGCATTGGTTGGTTGGACCTGTTGTCACACAGAAGAACATAGATGAAGCCAAGGATGTTTACCGCAGTCATCTCGGACAAGATTACTTCAACGAAGATGGATGGAAATATATAGTTAAGGTGACATTGTTATTGTGCTGTAGGCTCTGTGTATCTGTCCACATGCTAGCTGTTTCCATTCGGTCCACATGTAATGTAAGTTACATAACACGTAATGTATTGTCATAAACCGTGATAAATGTGATCTCAGTAGCCATTACTTACAGCCAGGCATCGGTTATCTGCTCTTCAGCAGCTGTTGTTTTATAGAATAATCTGCAACTCGTACCAGAAGTGATCCAGTCTTTATTAATTGAATCTTCTAAATCCATGGTACTAGCACCAGTTTTGCTGTAACCTATAGCTAATTAATTCAGATAATATTCTTTACTTGTCTTTAATTGCACTGAATTTACATGGTTATGATCACCCCCAGTATATTACTTTTTCACTACTTTGTTCTATTTTTCATTATTTGGCTTAAAGCTAGGCTTTGGTCGAATATGGGATTTACTGGCCAATTTGGCGGTGTTCACACGTTTGGCTATAACTCAGCCGAAAGTGAACCAGTTTGAACAAAATCTGGAGCACAATGAGTACATAGTTGGGGGCTGGCCCTGGCAGATTTTGGGCACGATCAGCACAGTAGTGACAGTTTGAGAGGCAGGCTAAATTTTTTCTGAATGATAAATAATGCACGATTTCATTGATTTCCTGTCTGACAAATTTTTCGAAATTTGAACACAACAACGTCGATCGATAGAGATCGAATGAACCGACCACTGCTGTTCCGAGACCGAATAAGTAACTGCACAAATTTGTTCCGGCCGGATCCGAATCGAATCGAACCACACACGCACATCCGCGCCGCATTCGCCCTCCGACATACATGCGGATTTAACCGGACGCGCGCATCTGACAGTGTGTTCCCTCACGCCTCCCAATGTCCACCCCTCCACTAAGGATCGTCGCTATCAGCACGCCGTTTACCTGGTTCTGTATGTCAAGCGTGGGAAAACTGTACTGCCCTGGTAATAACTGCAGCCGTGCATGAATAACGTCAGCGGCGGTGACGTCTGTTGTTTACTCACAGCAGGAGACCACCAAAGGATGGCAAAAGAGAAGCTAATTAGCTTCACACAGCGGCTTCGAGTGAGTGAAGATAGTAAGTCAGGGAATCGGCCAATTAGTGTCACTTTGCACATTGGGTGGTCTCACTAAGAACAGAGAAAATGCTTAGCATGTTCCACCTCTGGAACAAAAAATGTTCCACGACCGAACCGAACCGATTTTGTTGTGGGCTGTAACAGTACCAGAAATGGTTCCGTTACGATCTCTATCGATCAATGTCACGATGAAAAACTTTTAGAACAGAATTTCAGCATAAGGGGTTGTTTTTCAAAAAAAATGCAAAAATTCCTTACAATATTTCAACGTATAGTGACTTCAAGCCGTCATAACTATGCAATGATTACAGATCGCTGGAAATTCACTACCAAATGAGCCCTCTATGGGATGTCTAGTTTCCATCTTTACTGTTAGAATCAATTGAAAATCATTCCCTCATGCTGTACGCTCCATACAAGACAGGTACCTACCCAAATTTTCGGCAACATCGATGTCCGATGTTGGGTAAACCACGTACGCTGCTGTGCTGCCTGGCTGACGGACATGGACGAAATGCAGACTGAATTGGAAATTGAAAGTAAGTAATGCGGCAGATAATGCTGACATCAGTCAGTCGCAGGCACATGATACTAGGCATCGTCAAATGCAGGAAGTAAACAGCTTATGCACAAATAGCGGATTTCTTCGAGCCGAATACTGTATTGTGGCATTCCACACAATACAGCCATCTACTTGTATTCGGCTTAAGTAGCAAGTGGCAGCTATTTGAATGTACAGTGTTTGAAACTGAATGCCATACGAGGACATGTATGCAGATTTTTACCGTGCTACGCTATATGCTAGTGCATGCTAGTGCCGATATGTGCTGTTATCATGTGTCTGTCTGTCTGTCTGTCACATGCCAGTATTGTACCAAAATAGCTAAATGTAGGATAAAGCAAACAACGCTTACTATAGCCCAGTGACTCTAGTTTTCTGATGCTAAAGATTTCTGCGAAATTCAAATGGGATAACTTCAATGGGGGCGCCAAATAGAGGTATAGTTGGTTCAAATCGGCGATTTTTGACCAGTATCTCACTATATCTCAGAAACGGTGCAAGATAGGGACATAGTTGCTATGGAACGCTAATAGGAATTTGTAGGCGCTCTGTCGAATGTCGCTATTTCCAGTGACCTTGAGTGACCTCTTAACTACCCCAAACTATCCAATTTTCGACATTTTGTATCATCTTTTATATCTTTGTAGTGGGTGGAGATAGAGACTTCAAACTTGGTTGAGTGTAGCAAGTGCTAGCCCACGGATGGCAAACCATCTCTGAAAGGGGCGTGGTCAGGTCACGTGAACCATGTAAATTTTGGTAGGAACCAACCATATCTGTTGACCGGCTGAAGCTACAGTCGTCAAATTTTGTACACTGGTAGGCTGTGTCACATCCCAGCATAAGAATGACAAATCACCCTTAAAAGCGGCTTGGTCAGGTTCATGCAACCCACTTTAAATTTTGGAGCCCACAATGATATCTCCAGTATGGCTGAAGCAAGAGTCGCCAAATTTTGTATGCAGGTGGAGATGACAGACTGCCCCCAGTGGGCATGGTCAGGGTCACGTGGCCAGTTTTTAGGTCGACTCTTCTGAGTGGATCTAATAATGTGGGTCTCAGCTAGAATCGTCAAATTTTGCACACTGGTAGACTGTATCAAATCCTAGCTTTTGGATGACAAACCACCCCTAAAAGGGGCATGGTCAGAGTAACATGATCCATTTTCAGTTTTGATGCCACAATCATATCTCTGGTACGGCTGAAGCGAGATTCGCCAAATTTTGTGTGCAGGTAGAATTTGTCAAGTGCTAGGCTTGAGATGACAGACTGCCCCCTAATGGGCGTGGTCTGGGTCACGTGGCCAGTTTTTAGGTCGACTATATGAGTGGACCTAATAAGGTGGGTGTCAAATGTCCATCTGTCCATACATGCGTCTTTTCGTCCACAAAAAAAGTTTTTTTCAATTTCGATGAAATTTGGCATGTAGGTAGAGGTCGATGAGTGATGCACGACGGTATGCAATATGACCAGATCCAACGTGACGGTCATGGTCATGAACCGTTAACAGTTGGAAATCCGGCCATTTTTAAAAGCTATATCCTCTGCCATTTACAATGGGAGTTGGCAACTGACCACTGATTCTTAAACTAGGGCACAATATCTAAATTTGATCGGACCGGATTTTTTGATATTTGGCTTAGTTTTTCTGTCATGTGACTTTGAAGTTGGTAGAAGCATCACTTGTGAAGAGTCGACCGTCAGTCCTGCACGATATCTGTGGAATTGGTGAAGCTAGGCACTTGAGATTTTGTGTGCTGACAGATACATAGGAGTACTGACCTTCAAGGTCATTCACCTATTGCTGCCTTTACAAATGTGGTTTTTCATACGGCCGTTCAGAAGTTGACAAGATTTCAACTGACATAATGCATCACGCAGTCCCTCTGTGACAGCCGAGCTTCTTGTAAATTTTGGAGGCCACAATCATAGACCGTAATCATATCTCTAGAACTCCTGAAGTCGTCAAATTTTGTGTACGTGTAGGCTGCCTCTAGTGTTAGCCTAAGAATGACAAACTGCCCCCTAATGGGCATGGTCAGTGCATTTTAACTTTTTTGCTCCAGTCATATCTTTGAAATGGCTGAAGCTAGCCATTTCAAATTTGGTGTGTAGATTGACACTGAATTACAAGTGCATATATGATAGATTATCCATGGTGATTCGTTTAAATTTTGGGAAATAACTAATAATATCTTGGAAATGGTGCACGATAGAGACATAGTTGCAAATTGATAGCAAATTGTATGTGGCCTATTGAATGCCGTCAATATCAATGACCTTGAGTGACCTTGAAGGTCATTTTTGCTGTTTGAAACCTTTCTGGCTACCATACCTCGCGAACTGTAGCATGTATTATATGATGATATTTTTATTCACCTACTGCAAGACTATTCGAATGTGGTTTTTATAGCTTTGCACTTGCAGCAGTTAACTAGATTTCAATTGACATAGTGCATCGTGCAGTCCCTCTGCGATAGATGAGCTTTTTGTTTTAATATGGAAATTTGCTCAGTTGCTTACATCAGGTTATTTTGGCTTTCAGATGTTGTGCCACTGTCCATAGTAAACTTTAGATATTGTTGGAGCCGGGTAGTAATGTTCTTCCGATTATTAAAGTTGCTAATAATGATGGTACTTGTACCTGTGACAGAAACACCAAGGTCATTTGCCAGTATGTATCAAAGCTGTGCCGGAAGGAACTCTTGTGCCGAATCGAAATGTACTGTTCACTGTGGAAAACACTGATCCAAAATGTTACTGGCTCACCAACTACCTTGAGGTAACTATTGTCATGATGATGAAGATGCATAATGATGACAGTTATTATCGTTATTGTACTGGTGTAGTGATGCTGTTGTGAAAATGCTACAGGGTCACTTTGCTGAGACATAGCATAGAGACTGAATGTTTACAGAGGCAGTGCCTGAAGGCATCTCAGTATGGGCGTAAATCATGGGATGAGGCACCAGGAATTTGGAGTGGGTGATGGTAATGCACATCCCCCAAATTTTGTCACATTTCAAAATTTAAAGCACTAGATTGCTTGCATGCATTACAGTGCAGTAAAAAGCTTACCAACCCCATAACTCTGACAGTGTTTTACTACTTCAAAAGTACCATCTTCAACGTCCACCAAATCACCACTTCAGGCAGAAAATTTATCATTTTTCTGGCTAGGGCATGGACAGAAAATACTGCTCACAATTCACAAAAATACCATTATAAGTGAAAATTTTAATTTTTATTCTGGGGAAGGTGCCTTGGGTTGTGGGAAGGAGTAAACATTCTGGATCTGCCCCTGCGTCCTACCAGCATTCCAGCCGAATTTATGCAATGCAGCTTAGTGTTTGTTGATAGTTGTACAGTTCATCCATCATGTAATGGACACAACCTGCACCTCTGGTTTAATGGAGATTTTTCAGGTGAACCCGGTTTTTTTCAGTATTCTTCTTTTAGTTGTTCCTGAAGAGAACATTGCGGGAGAAGTGGCACAGGTTTTTTGATTTCCTTCACACACGATGTCAGCATCTAAACAGTCGAATGCAGTTGAAGCAGTCCAGCGTCAAGCTTGTCAAATCATTATTGGAAGCAGTAAATACTGTGAAAACCATCGTATTCTTGACATGGACAGTCTCAACACACGACGCCAACATCAGACCAAGAAACATTTGACCATATTGTCCACAACTCTGAAAATTGTCTTTTCAGCCTGTTACCTACTGAATGCGGTCAATCTGTCACTGGTCGTGTTTGGTGTGCTGACAGACTGCCGTGTATATTTGCGAAGACTAACAGATTTAGGAACTCTTCTATTTGCTTTTGTTTATCGAATTTTCAGACTTAATGAATGTGTGCTTGTCTAAACCAGCCTCCAGCCTGCCATACGCCATTATTTTGTATTTTGTATCAATCAGCCGTGTCAAAGCACTGAAGGAAGTCAAAACACTGATCCCAACCAGCGAAGACTACCCACTGGCCTTGTCCGGTCTTCGCCCATCTCCGGACTCTGGATGGAAATAACGGTATTGTTGTCTTTATGCCAGCACTCCAGCACCAGCAACATAATGCTTTGTATGTGTAAATTGTGTACTGTATGGCGGTTTGGCGTAGTGGTAACGGCGTTGAGTTTCTCAACGAAGTTGCTCTACGTTGAACCCGGTTAGTACTGGGATGGGTGACCATCTTCGGGCGGGCATCTCAGTATGTAACTAGCCACCCAGGCCAACTTAGCCTGGCCAGCTTTCCATGGGGAGGCGCAGTGAGTACTTGTGATGTTTTGGCCACCACTAGGAAAGAAACAGTGAGTTCTGCATGACAGTAGGCCCTGTTACCAGGACAGCTGGCATACTGATCTAGTCGGTTAAAGGCGCTGGCTGCTAGCTGAGCCGTCCATCCGGCATACGTCAGTCATATGCTGGCTTAATTGGGTCTAACAACCCTCACTGGCTCAAAGCATCACAAAAGGGGATGAGCTACCTTGCAGCGGACCTGCAGTCTATGCAAAAAAATTCTACTACTACTTTGTGCTGAATCAAATTGTTTGGCAAATGTTGTCAATGACAGGTTGCAGACAGACAAACACGTATGTTTGCTGTGTGCTGTGCAGACGCTGCTGGTTGAGGTGTGGTATCCAATGACTGTTGCAACAAACTCGTACCATCAGAAAGTTCTGCTGTACGATGCACTGAGTCGAACGTCCGACTCAATGGATGCTCTGCCATTTCAGCTTCATGACTTTGGATATCGAGGCTCTACGTCTGTCGAGGTCTCACTCTCAGCTGTCCTTCGTTACATGTTTGCATTCGTTTGAAAGAAGGACGCTGTGTTAAAAGTGCACAGTTCCTATTTCAGGATTTCAGCAGTTCAGTATCTTCGCCACGTTCGGCAAGGGTACTGTTTTGACCCGAGATCGTTTGTTTGTTTGTTTGTCTCTCTGTGGGCGGATTTTCATGAAATTTGGGGAATAGGTAGATTATGGACCAAAGACTAGTTGATTTGGGACGGTTAGGGACAAGGTTAGAAGTTAGGTTGACTGGTAGCTGGTACTGACACTGGTGGAGGTATGCGCTTTACTGAATGGCATCTAGTTCAGTGCAGTTTTCACTTAAATGAACTAGTTACGGTGCTTTTATTATACAACCAAAAACATTCTTGTTTATCTACGTTTCAACCTCTGATCTAAGGTCTTCGTCAGGACTGACTCTGGTTTCTGATGTCAGTTAAGTAAAGTATACGTCGATTTGTATAGTGCATTGTCGTAACTACTTCTAATGCGCTCAGACATGGATCACACAGTTAATTTATCTCATACGTGGATCAGAATGGTTCCGCTATGCCCAGCCAAACACAGTGGAGGTAATGAATCGAGATGACGGGAGCTACCAGCTGAGCCATGTGTGAGACAAGTTACTTACTTATGTCAGAAGATCGGATCGGATCGGAGGTTAAAACATCAATAAACAAGTATTATTTTGGTTGTATAATAAAAGTAACTAGTTAATGTTAGACTGCCGACCTGATTAAACTTTTCACAGAACAATTTTCACTTACCTGTAGTTGCTCTGCCTTATTGAAAGCAGTCGGAAGGAAAGCTCCAACTGTAAGACTTCCAGAGCGTGTATAGTAGTCATTGACTACTATACACGCTCTGGTGATCTCTGTTTCCAGGGTTCTGGAATAGCAGGGATTTAGAGCTGGAATGTTGTGGATTGTGGACCAAACGTTTCCCACAGCCTGCAGTTGACTTGCCAACCATTAGCTCTTGGTTGATACCAAAGTGGCCACTTGTTGTCAGAGGTGGAGTGCAAGAAACTTGTGTAACCCTTCTTTATGACTGTGATAGTTGGGTGGCAAGAAGGACATTTGGCCGGTAAAAAACCCGTTCCACTAATCCCAGTGTTTCAAAAAAGATAGACGAGGAGGACCGTAGGGGACGGGGAACCATCTGATCAAGGTTTGCCTGTAAAATGGCCAGTAAATGGAAGTATTATTAGGAATAGTGGTGGCATTGGTAACAGTTGAGCTTGTCGTGGCCATGTAGAAACTGAGCTGTCTGCAATGGTGTATGTCACTCATCATTACCTCATGGATGTTGAAGAGACCAGAACAGTGACTCCAGTCTGTTATCAGTGTTCTGTGTCTCACTGGTATTTGCGTACAGGGTGTGGATCCAGGATTTAGGAAGGGGTTTTTCAGTGTTATGGGGACAGAAGTCCTCCGTTGAGGTCCAGGGACAGAGTTTCAGTAAGGGATCTGGGGGGACGAAGCTAGTGAATTTCTGCAAGTTATACTGCAGTGATGTACTCTGAAAGACGGCAAAACAATATTTTCTCAACTTAGCACTATAGACGCTGGATTTATCCAGTAATGGGAGTTAACCTGCAAGGGGGTTCATCTGATCGGGGATGGGGATGGGTACAGCAGCCCTAAAGCTGTAAAATTTAGTAAATATCACGGTTTTTTGGCGGTTGTTTGGCAGTTCAGCCTGTTGCAGTCTGTCAGCATGTTTCACTTGCATGTGAGTGAATGAACTCAGAAAACCTAATAGCAGAAAACGCCACTGTAAACAAACCAGTGGAGGACTATTGAGAATATTTTCAGCATCATGTGCATTTATAACAAATAGTGTTGTTACGGTGGCAGGAATTTGCAACTCGGTTGGTGACGGTGTTTTTTGACATAGGTCAGTGTCAAGGCTAGGGTTGTTAATTGAAAACAGATGGATGTCACGGCCTGGTTGTTCTGGAAGGAGCTAATTGCTGACTGCATGCGACAGTGCACTAAGTGAGATCGTCACGAGGTCTTACTGAGTACAGTGCATAGACTGTCCCGGCGTTTGCCAGTGGGGAAGTGGACGTGTGGGGGAGGAGGCGGGCGGTATCGCACACTCACCATGCGTTCACGTTCAAGCAGGGATCAGATGACGCAGCATTTCTATGACTATCACTGCTCTGCCAAAGTGAGGGGCAGTTTTCAGGAAACAGCGCCCAGAAAGACCGCTGAGCACACTGTAAAACACTGCGATGGCAGTGTTGTTTTGGTGGTAGCTAACCACCGCAGTGGCAGTGAAAGTTCGGTGGTCGTAACAACACTAATAACAAAGTGGATACACTGGTTCTCGTTTGTTTAAATGTTGATGTGTGTTAGTCGGCCGGTATTGGAGGTGCGGCACATCTTGTCAACTTCTCCGGCACTGACACAATAGCAGCTCTGATGACAGCTCGCACGTACTACCAGTGTCCAATGGCCGGTTTCTCCGTTCCTGCCGCTGAGCACAGGTTAATGAGCCGAATGCATATTCTTAACAACCACAACCACCAGTGCCATTTTAACGGCTCTTTTCTTTTTTGGTTGATTTCCCGTCACATTTCATCCTCAACTTGTTGCAGATGAGAACCGTTGAGGATAACTTGCTCAGCTATTTTATTGGTCAGATTCACCCAACCAACAGTGTCAAAGCACTACATACACTTAACAGCTGTTAGGCTCACCATCCTTTATGTGTATTCAGTGCCTCAGTGCCAGATCTTTAAGTGTTCTTCAGCTTCACGTGTCATGCTGTTAGCACCTCTGAAGTTACGACCTAATGGCGCTATACAAATCTGTTTATTATTATGGTTATTTTTAAAATTCCTCGGTACATATGGTCCCAAGGATGTTTATTATTATTATTATTATCATTATCATCATTATTTTTTGCTTACCAGCACAAAGCTGAAGGCGTGAAAATTGAAGTTAAGCAAATGAAAAATGGTTGCAACGATGCTTTCACTCGGTGACTATAGTGTGATGGAAGGAGACCGTATTTCCCATTTGGAGAGCTATGGATAGGCGTTGGAAAAGGAATTTTGTTTCCCTGGTGTCCTCTGTGATGGTTGTGATGGGCCTGCCAATTTCTTGTGTCAGCTCAATGGCCATGTCGTGTCATGTACCAGCTGTCTTCACGGCAAATGGGTAGAAGATGTGAGTACTGGCCAGTTTGGAATACTTGTCAATCTTGTTCTGGGCTGCTGCACCTGGCTTGGTTGCTGTGCTGCCTATGTGAATAGACTGTGTTGTTATTATTATTATGTAGGTTTACATGCGCGAGTGTGTGAAATGTGAATGATGGAAGTCATTGTGTGCAGTTGCGTGCAGTAGAGCATCTGCCTGTTTGTCATCTGTGTGTGTGCATGAATGTATCTGCACACTTTAGTCATAAGCAGTTGAGGCAGATTAACATGCTGATGTTACGGATTTGACTGCACAAGTCACTGGAGAGAAGCAAGATGACTGACTGGAAAACCTGAAAAATCTAGAAATGTCAAAGAATTTGACATTTGTGGGAATTGGCCATAAGTCGGTGAAATGTGAGGGAAAGTCTTGCCGTCAAAAACTGTTCATTGCTAATTTCACATTTGTTTAGCAGACTCTGTTGGGTGTTGTATCATCTGTTTTAAGGATTTTGCTGCTTACTAAGTCATTGTGAGCATTTTCGTAGAATGCGTACTGGTGTATTATGGGGGCAAGGCAGTTTTGAAAATATCCACCTAAATATCTGTAAACATTGTCATGTCATCATGATATTTAGCACTCCAGTAGAGCTCTTCCATGCACAACTTTTCTGTGAGTAAGTGCAGTATAGGTATTATTATGCAGTTAAGAACTGAAATTATTTGAGAACTGAAGTTTAAATTTAAGTCAAATTGTTATACAGTAAAGAAGTGAAACTGAAGTGAAATTTAAATTAATCTGTCCGGAAGTGAATAATAACTGAAACAGAATTTTTTCTGACATAAAATATCACTGCACTGTTGGTTTGGGTACAGGAAGAACATAGGGCCTGTAGAGAGCTGCTCTGGCGATAGTGCTATGTCCTAAGGGGATCTGACTTATTTTGTTTGAACTCTGCATACGTATGCTGGTTTGGCAAAAACTGGGTGACAGCAGTAATATTTATGTGTGCTAACTTACATTCCCTCATTCCATGAATATTTACTGGGTGAACTTGTGGTAACCGGTTGCCCCTGTTTTTCTGCCCTTGTTCCTAACCTGTGCAGCTACTTGGGAGAGGCCAGGACTTTTCATATCCATTATAATACAGTCCAGCTTAATTTTTGTTGGGCGACCCATCTGTCAAATATTTCTGTATCCATAGTTGTATAACAGTTGGTCCAGTATGTGACAAATTTATGTTCAACATGTCCGACCTATCTCAGTCTGTACGATTGCTAATGCCAGCAATTACTTTCTGATCTGTGCATTCTTGCATCCAAAAATTGACCGAGTATAGCTGACATGTATTTGTGTATTGTAACTCTTTATAAGTAATTTGTGTTGTTTAATGATATTTCTACTGCTGTCCGACTGCTGTTATCCTTCAGTGCTTTATGCTGTTGGTAACGGCGTCTGGGCTGTAAAAAAACCTGCACTACATACTCAAAGATTCACGTTTGGACAACTGACCTATGCTGCAGTAACGCCCCGAAATCAGTCGGTTAAACCAAATCTGAAGGTACTGTTACTGTTGGCTTCTTTCAAATGGCCAGACTGCTGCGGAAAGTGCATTGCACCCTTGTTGCCAGGTCTTCAGAAACCACTGCCATCATAAACCACTTGGAATGTCTGCATTTGTGTCCAGTACGATTACAACGTGGACACGTGATGGCGAGCTCGATGCATTCCGAAACATGTTGACCAAATTTCCCTCAGGAATTGTGTCGGTGGTCAGCGATAGTTATGATGTGTGGAACGCATGTGAGAAGCTGTTTGGTGAAGAGCTCCATGACCTTGTGGTTCAGCGCGGATCTCGGGACAACTCAAGACTTGTCATTCGGCCTGACTCGGGGGATCCAAAGACTGTTGTCATCAAGGTGTGGCGCTGTCTTTGCTCCAGAATCTTAAACTTAGGCTGTCATGGATTTTTTAGAAGTTTACCACTGATTAATCGTTATTTTATGGATTAATTTATGGATTAATTATGTCATTTTTAACAAAAATTAATTTGTCAGTGTATGCAAATTATTTTTGGAAAATCTTTATTTACCACAAATATGATAGAAGACAATATATACA
>Ga0209363_1000858_pt1 | contig 13280 bp, 5 predicted proteins | sample WorMetexBAHAMAS3_FD_187385 | JGI IMG/M metagenome (GOLD analysis project Ga0209363, IMG submission 187385) | Marine gutless worms symbiont microbial communities from Max Planck institute for Marine Microbiology, Germany - Inanidrilus exumae... | ecosystem: Host-associated > Annelida > Digestive... | reverse complement strand
GCTAATTGAACTTTTTTCGCTAGCTATCACGGTTGAGGCGCTATGAGCAGATATTGGTCGAAATTGCGCTGTTTGAAAGGGGGGTGGGTCACTTTGAACGCAAATTTCAGGGGGAAATGGGCGTCCCCACCAACGATTTTTGGCATCAGAAAACTTGAGTCCCTGGGCTATCGTATGGTGAAAAAAAATTGCCGAAAATTTCAACCGGCTGAGTAGGGCGCACCAACGTCACAGACGACAGACAGAGGGAACGGCGATGGCATATGGCGAACGTAACGTAGTTGACGTTCGCTAAAAACCTGTACTTAAGTACGAACTTAGACCAAACAGAGGTCAACTTTGGTCTTTATTACTAAGTCTAGAAAATGTTAATTTTTACCGTGCGACACTATGCTAGCGCGGTATGCTGTAATCGTGTGTCTGTCCGTCCGTCTGTCGATCTGTCCGTCCGTCACAAAAGTCGGTGTCGTGGTAACACGACTGTCCCGCCGTGTATGGAAAGCGGAATTAACAATTATTCGAATTGCTGATATCAAGAATTTGGATTCTTGCTATCAACAATTCGCATTGTTGATATCAAGAATTGCAATTCTTGATATCAACAATGCGAATTGTTGATAACAGCAAATCGGAATAAATGTTAATTCCGCTTGCCATAGCCGTGTGCAATGTTACCGTGGAACTATAATTGGACTGCAAGCGGCATGACGTCATCGCCTGGCCTGCGCGGGTGAAACCGCCTGCAGGCCCTCCGTGAAGTGTTACAGACCCCGACAGACGTCGACGACGACAGACCACAACAGACGCCAGAGAGCAATTAAAATAATGCCATCACAGTACACTCTCTATATAGACTCGTGGGTTTTGGCTTAATAATAAAGTCGTATATAAATAGTTATTTCTCGGATATTGAGGCCATTGAGGCCTGCATCCGTCTTCACCATGATGATGATGATGATGTTTGTTACTTATTTAATATTTACTGGTTTGGCGGTAAATGACGTCACAGAGCAGTCGTACTTCTAGTTTCCGGTGATGGAGGATCGGTGTGTGGAAAGTGATTGAAAGGTGGTTAAGAACACGGGCTACGACAAAATACTTATTTAAAATATATTTTTAAAAACATCGCAAAATGGTAGGCGATATGGAACTTGAAATTTCGATTGCTTCTTACAAAGGACGTAGCCTTGTCTGGTGTGTCTAGTGTCTACCGTGCGGGAACTGCTAGCGCAGTAAATGCTGTCACCGTGTCTGTTTATCCGTCTGTCCCCGTCCGTCTGTCTGTCACAAGTCGGAGTTCTACAAAGATGGCCAAACCTAGCGTCACATAAAAAACGCTGTGCAAGGGCCCAGGGACTCGATCTGTAGTTCTCAGATGCGAAAAAATCTCCGTGAAATTCCAATGGGATCACCCCCAATGGCGCCAATTTCCGACAAATACAGATGGGGTAAGTTAAAACGGCGATTTTCGACCAATATATCGCTATATCTCAGAAGGTCGATCAGTGCTAACGGTAAATTGGCGATTTGTTCCTAAGCGCCCAAAAATTGCTAGGGATAAATTGGCGATTTTACAATAAGGATACAAAAAGTACTAGCAGTACATTGGAGCAGATGGCGCCGTGTGTCTCAATTAAAATGTAATTAACCCAAACCCTAAACCTAGACTTGCGTTTAAAGTGGAATACTGTAAACAAGCAGCCGACATACAAATAATGTAAATTTTTTGAGCAGGGAATGTGGGCTTGCCGGGGTGGGCCAGATAAATTTTCTGGCACGGTCTCATATAATAATAATAATAACCTTTTATGTGATTGATGACAAACTGCACAATCAACACCAACATCTGCCACGCAGCGCCATACACAACAGAAACTGTATATAGAAGGGTTAAGCTCGGCTACATTGCTGCCATATTACGGCGCACAACGGTTGACAACCGCACCAGTTTAACCTCGTGAACATTCACCAGATGGCATGACCTGCACATATCCGATAAAGTAGCTGACTACTCAATTTATCGACCCCGAAACGATGAAAGGCTGAGTTGGCTTAGTTGGCTGACTTGTAGCAGACGTCTTACCCATAGAAGTGGTCAGCTGCAGGTTGGGCATGGGATAGGGAAAGGTATCCGCAACCAACCTGGTAAATAATATAATTGATCATACATTCAGCTGTGTAAACTAAAGAAAAGGTTTTATTTTTGGGGCAATATAAGAGAAGATTGGTATAGTCTTCTGGTGGGAAAAAAGTGATACGCTGATTTATCGCTTGCAATTTTTCGGCCTTGAGTGACTCTAACTACCCCCAAACCACCGCATTTGTAACATTTTGTATCGCCTTTCATATCTTCGTTGTGAGTGGAGTTGGAGACTTTAAATTTGGTAGGTAGCTTGATGGTAGCAAGTGCTAGCTGGCAGATGGCAAACCATCCCTGAAAGCGGTGTGGTTAGGTCACTTGAGCCATTTAAACTTGGTGGGTGGGTACCAACCATATCAATTGTCATGTCATGTCATTATTCAGGTGCTGTCAACTTAGGTGGACGGTTAGTGTAATAAACTGGTGACATCTTTGGTCACCAGTCTATCACACTGACATCTGTGTACACTGTACAGCACGGTGGGCCTGAGGCATCGCATTGTGCGGTCTGTCAGTGGCAGCAGATAATGAGATATTCGTAGATATTCGTATGTAGTTGACTATGTTTAAAATGTAATAGTTCTGCTTCAGGATGTTACATTTTGTCAAGTTTCAAACTTATTTGGCCAAACAATCAGTGACAGCTCCGATGACATTATGATTCCATAGCCCTGTTTTAAATCAGTGATTTCAGTCACTCAGTGGTGTACTACACATTTTTGCTCATAGTATGCACCAATTTTTTTAGTTGCATGGTAAATATACAGTATTGAGACTTAGTAGTGAGTATTAATTGTTTATTGCTATTTATCATAATTATGTGTGTTGAACAAAACACCAGTATAATAATATATCATTGACTACCGGTATATTTTTTTGTTTCTAGCTTCTGAGTTTCTCATTTCAGTACCATATCCACAATGCTTGCTTATCTCCTGTTTTCTTTTAATTGTGTAGGTCCGGCACAGGGTACCCAGAGGTACTTGAGTCCTTGAATTTGTTTTCCATTTTCCAGGCCTGGAAAGTCCTTGAAAACAGGTCAGGTCCTTGAAAATTTTTGAATTTTATCTATCTAAAGTCCTTGCAGGTGCTTGAAATTTCGACCAACGTGACAGCAACAAGGAAATGCTGAAAAGAAAACACTACTGCGGGTTCTGATAGACAAGCATAGATTCCGTTAAAATTATGCAGATGACATTAATAAATACACAAAGTATATTGATGAAGTTTTTGCTGAACAGCAAAGCAGAGTTTGATCTTTCTCTCATGCCCGGAGATAGGATTAACACACTGTTGCATGGCACAATGGCCGGCTGCAAGTGCAGACACCTCAATTAGGTTTGGTCAGCTATCAGGCAAATTCTGTTTCTGTCTCATGGTCAGACATCTGTTGAACATGGATTTTCTGTAAATAAATGGACAGAAGCAGATAGCAGTACTGGTGCTTGAAGCTGATGAGGAATCACTGTTGACTGCTGCAGATAACAGTGGTGCAGAAAAGGCTGAATATGGTCATAAGCTTACATGAACTGCAAGGTCAAATGCCATGAGAAAGGAGCTAAAGAGAAGGATGTTGAGTTGAAAGCTTAGATCACCAACTTTGGGCAACAAACCGCTCTGTTGTGGTAGTGCCAGACAGGAATCCGGTGTACATTTGAAGTGGAAAGTTGCGTTGCCTTATGCATCTTCATAATTGGTGATCGCAAAAATTTTGAATTTGATATACAGGTCAAATGTGCCAGTCACAACCTTTGGACGACAAATCGTCCCTGATAACGGCGTGGTCAGGTCATGTGACCCCTTTAGGGGCTCCAGTCATATCATTGGAACGGCTGAACCTAAAGTTGTCAAATTTTGTACACAGTAGGCTGTATCAATTCTGACAACAAGATGACATATCACCCACAAAATGGGCATGGTTATGGTCATGTGATGTGACTGTTTTAAAATTTTGCCATTTGCCGTGATGCAGGGACAGCTGATCTACTTGTTAATACCATATTGGTCACTTGTGATAATTTCAGATTAATATTTGCAATGTAATGATTAAGTAAAATTAAACACTGTTAGAGATTGTAAAGTGATCAGTATCTTGCAAGTTGTGCATGTCGTAGGATTACCGTTATGAGGGTGAATACAATGGAGACAACCAAAGGCATGGTCATGGACATGCATGGTTTGTGAATGGAGATGAATATGAAGGCATGTATGACAATGGTCGCCGGCAGGGGCATGGTAGATACAGGTATTACTGTGACTTATTTACAAAAAAGTGATGCTGTGTAGAAGATGACCAATTTGACTAAGAGCATGCTGCTGTAGGTTTTATTAAATATTAACCTTAGGATTTCATGCAGTAATACAACTCTGCCTGTGCAGTATTGCCGCTTTGAATGATGTGCTATTTTGGTGTCATCGGATGAATGCATTCATGTTGCATTCATGTTATTGGTAGGTAACCTTTTATATTTTCTGTTTTGCACTTGTGTCTCAAGTTAACATTTTCCGTTTTCTGTATTGGTTGTCTGCATTTACCTTTACCTTCATAATTACTAGAATTATTTTTTCATTTTTTTTATGTGTGAGCAAGATTAATAAAAAGTTGAGGATGATTTTTTTTTCTTATAAAATGTTAAAGAAGCAGTATGAATTTGTACTGAGAACTGTCAGTTATGTGTTGAGAGTGATCTGGATCAAATTCAGATCTGCCTCTAAAGCCAGAAATTTTGTGCACTGGGCTGTATTAATATTGACCATGTGGCAAGGGCAGTTTTGGGACTTCTGTTTTGGGGCCAGTGGGATGACCATCATTTCAGATGTGTTGCTGCCAAATAGGACTGTATTGTTTCTGCACGTATTCACTGATCTGCATGACATGCTGTAATCATGCATTTACATCGGTCTAATTCCGGAGACGACAGGGACCTGCATACTATTGAATATGGGCCATTACAAGTGTCCCTGTTACACAGCAACACCACTGCTTAATGATGCCTTCGTACATGTAGTGGTGGAAGTTTGAACTCTCTTGAGTGTTTTCTAGTCTGAAAATATGATGCATGTTGTGATTATATAACATCTAGGTAACCTTTTATATTTTCTATTTTGCACTTGTGTTTCAAGTTAACATTTTCCGTGCGTGATATTGTACTTTAAGAACAAACCTAAGACATCTTTGTTTGCTACATTTTACAATATTTCTGGACAGTAGGCTTTAATTCTTCTTTGTATTATTATGTCGACTCCTCCGAGTCGACCTAATAACATTAGTGGGTCTCAAATGTTCGTCCGTCCGTACGTCCGTCCGTAAGTTCGTACGTCCTCAAAAAGTTTCTTTGATTTCAATGAAATTTGGTATGTAGGTAGAGGTCGACGATTGATGCATAACGGTATGCAGTATGACCCGATCCTAAGTTAAGGTCACGAGCCCTTGAAAGTCGGAAATTCGGCCATTTTCAGATGCTATCTCCTCCCGATTTATAATGGGGGTTGGCAAATGACCATGGATTCTTAAATTAGGGCACAATGCCTAAAGCTTATCGGGGCCGGATTTTTGATTTTTGCCTTAGTTTTTGTCACATGACTTTGAAGTTTGCAGTAAGTAGGAGTCCACCGGCAGTCCCATATGGGGCTAATTTTTTAATGTATATTTATTGTTAGTGAGCTGGTTAGCTGGTGCTGTAAGCTTTTATGTCAGGATTGATTGATTGATTGATGATTGATTTTAATTGCATCATTGCTGTGTTTTTTCTTGTTGTAAATGTTGGCTCTGACATACATATGAAATATTGACAGATTTGCCAATGGAGCTGTTTATGAAGGCAATTGGGACAATGGAAAGAAAAATGGGCACGGTGTTTTCTCGTATCCAGATGGTTCACTGTATGATGGTATGTATCTTCACTGACACACTTTCTCTTTTAGCTGTTATAATCATAAATAACTTTCATGTATAAGATGTCATAGCTGGCAACACAGAAGTTAGAGAGGACATTCTGCACTGTGTCCTTAACCCTTTCGCTGCCTTACACGCCGGATAGTTCCGGCGGAGAAAATAAATAATAATCCCCAGAGTGCCGGATAAATCCGGCGACACTAGGTAGGCTATACTTATAACCGTGGTATATGATATAATGTTACCTGCGGTATTGGCTGTTTTCCACTGTTTTCGGTGGTATTATATTTTTTTTCCGGTCAGGCAGCGAAAGGGTTAAAAATGATTGACTGTGCAGTCTTCCGTATACAGTTTCAAGTCTTGCAGTATGAAATTTGCCATATAGTATCCATAGCTAAAAATCACATGCACAAACTCCTCCCTCATCCTAGTTATGCTTCTGCAGTACTTGTTAATTTAATAACATGTGAGATGTTACTGTGTCACAAAAATAAACCATATCTTATTGAAATCGATAGATTATGATAAATTTTAACATAATAACATGCAGCCATTCAACTGGTAAAACATGAGTTGAGATTTATGCCAGATTACTTATTGTATCAAAGGCTGATAGAGGAATTTCTAAGCAAAGTCTGGAATACATGATTACTTTTAGAGTTAATGGGACAACTGTGATGTGTGACGTGTATCATTTTAATACTTTGAAGAATAGTTAGCAAGTCCGTCCATCCGTCCATCCACAAAAAGTTTCTTTGATTTCAATGAAATTTGGTATGTACGTCGAGGTCGATGAGTGATGCATGACAGTATGCAGTATTACCCGATCCAAGGTCAAGGTCAAGGTCACGAACCATTGAAAGTTGGAAATTCGGCCATTTTTAAAGGCTCCGCCCCATTTATAATGGGGGCTGGCAATTGAGCACGGATTCTTAAATTAGAACATAATATCTAAAGCTTATCGGTGTCATAGTTTTTGTGTCACGTGACTTTGAAGTTGGCAGTAAGTAGGAGTCGACTACCAGTCCCGTATGGGGCTAATTTATTTGTGTTGGATTTACGTTCTGCAGTACCAAGCCAAGAGATTGGCTGAGAAGAACATCTCTGAAATGAGATTCTTTATCGGATGGGACATAAAACCTTAACTCCATCGATCAGTAAGGTGTCGCTGTATACTAAGATAGTGCAGGAGGAACATAACTAGTTTGAGTTGGGAAATTACCGTATGCATGCATTTTGCAGCCAAGACTATCAAGATTGTGCATGCCAAATTATGTTGCAGTAGACTTATAATTGTGCAACATCATGAAGATTGCAAAGTATGTTATTTTGGGGTGCTGCAGTTAATTTCTGAGACACTTCAGCCATTTGTGGTAACAGTTTGGCTTATCCTATGGGTTTGTGTGACGTTGGTATGTTGGTATGTAGAAGCTTAAACAGATGGAATTGTTTTTTTGGTATATTAGATGGCATCCGGATCTGCCCATGGAAATGGAGACCTGCTAAAGAAGTGGGGTGTTAGAAAATGTTTGACTTTCCCTGCTGCATGGTTGGCCATTACAGCAGTTGCTGAGTTTTTGTAAGAGGTTTCTTGCAGACTTGTTCATCCAGTTTACTTGTGATCATACAGACTTGTACCAGTCGGCTCAGGCTAAGGTGTTTGCTAGTGTTTGAATTTTAATGTAACATTTAAGCCATGCGATATTAAAAAGATGTGAAATCAGGGCAGCTTTTCTTAAAGCTGCTTTAGTTGTTAGTTGCTGATTGAAAGTAATTGACTGTAATGCAACCTGAGCAGCGTGTTGTGTATGGTCACTGACGGCTCACTGCCTGCTGGTTTAAGGTGACTGGGCCGATGACATGCGAAGCGGTCATGGTCGGTATCGCTATCTGAATGGTGATATTTATGACGGTGAATGGGCACATCACGTCCGTCATGGCAGTGGCCAGTACACGTACGCTGCCAACAAAGTCGTCTACACCGGTCGGTGGGAGTATGGTCGTCGAGTTGGCACGGGCAGCATTACTGTCATTGGTCATGACAGTACCACCATGAAGGTGATGTCAGCAATTCTTTGTGGAACTTGAAACAAGATATACATAGATGACATTGATGATAACTATTAGCATCATAGATGGTACAGTGATAATTATAATAACAAGTAGTTAAGCTGTTGCAGAGAAATCACTCAACGCACTATGTCAGTTAAAATCTTGTTTGCTGCTGCACAACTACACTGTGTCTCAATGAACGTCCCACCTTTAAACTGTCTCTAACTTCGTCAAATCTTAATCGATTTTAAAAATTTTTGCACTGCTGGAAAGCGTATGAAATTTGCTATAAAATTAATAAAATTCGGTTTGTAGTTAGAGGTCGATGACTGATGCATGAGGATATGCAGTATGACCCGATCCAAGGTCAAGGTCAAGGTCACTAGCCCTTGAAAGTCGGAAATTCGGCCATTTTTAAAGGCTATCTCCTCTCCCGTTTACAATGGGGGCTGGCAAATGACCACGGATTCTTAAATTAGGACACATTGCCTACAGCTTATCGGGCCGGATTTTTAATTTTTTTCCGAGTTTTTGTGTCAAGTGACTGGAGTGGGCAGTAACGAGAGTTGTGATTCTCCAAAAAAATTTTCTACCGATCTCAGGGCAATTTGGTATGTAGGTAGAGGTCGATGAGTGATGCATGACGGTATGCGGTATGACCCGATCCAAGGTCAAGGTCACGAGCAATTGAAAGTCGGAAATTCGACCATTTTCCAACGTTATCTCCTCCCCCATTTATAATGGGGCTGGCAAATGACCACGGAATCTTAAATTAGGGGACAATACCTAAAGCTTATCAGGGCTGGATTTTTGATTTTTGTCCTAGTTTTTGTGTCATGTTACTTTGAAGTTGGCAGTAAGTAGGAGTCGACCGTCAGTGACCACTTATGTGGGCAAACCGTCCGCTATAGGTCACCCAACCAATCCAACTCAGCCTGCCTTTCATCCCTTTGGGGTTGATGAGTGGGTAGTGAGCTGCAATTTGATGTCTGCTACCTCAGTTAGGGGTGGTGCCATCTGGTGAATGCTTACGAAGGAAAGGCAGGCATGGTGTAATTTGCAGGTAAAACTGTGTAATCCATGTCTAAGCACCTTGAGACTATGCATAGTATAAATGGCGCTATATAACTACTCTTTCCTTTCCTTTTCTTTGGTGTGTATTGCATTCACTGCAATGTACATGTGTGTGTGTGCGTAGCCTCACGAGGAGACAGCTGCATTATCAGGTAAATTTCAAGCAGGCAAGTTGTCACGTTATTAGGCGCTGGCCCTTGTTCACGTTTGTGTATCTAAAATAGTTGAAGAACACAATTAATTACACGCTTAATTACAAACAGATGCTAACAATAGGAGTTAAGAGCAAAGGTTTAACTAAACAGCTTAATGGAGTAAATGGGTGACGTGCCTGTTGCAAGAGTTTTGTTGGTTTGTCCTTTGGTTTGTCTGTCTGTGTGCCCCATTCAGGCTGTCACAGATGAAGCCGTTTGGAACAAGGTAATCGTAGATGTCTGACCTTGTCCCCAGTTCCACCACCTGGCCGACTTGACCAAACAATGACATATTTACGTGCGCTAAAAAGCTGACAAAATGGCCAGCTTAGTCTAGCATATGGCACAGAAATAAAAAATTAAGGAAAAACTGCAAACAAAAACCGATTAGCTCAGAAGAAACGGTGTGTGTATTTTTTTTAGATATGTGAGTGACTGAGTGGACAGACAGACAGACATATGCAGACATGCTGGTTGCAATACTTTGCACCCATATCGGGAGCAAAGTAAATATGGTGATGGTGACATTGATAGGATGTCACAAATGGGTCAGCTAATGCACTAAAGCTGCCGTCTACAATGACCAGCCAGAAGGTCATTTTAAGGTCACTTGGATGATGTTTCAGTGTCTCCTAAATGCAGCCATTTTGAACTTGCTACTGACTATTATAGGAATTGACATACAGGCCTGCTGGAGTTTTCATTGCCAGTGATCCACGGTGTCTACTTTCAATGCTTTGATACTGTTTGAGACTGCAGTCTATCGGTCGGCGATGTCTCCATGAAGCCTTCACCTGTTGTCCATGACCTAGGCGTCCTGCTCGACGCTGAGCTCACCATGAAGCGACATGTCAGGAGCTGTTTTCTTCAGCTGCGATGTTGAGATGGCAATGCGTCTCAGCCATGCAGCTGGTCTGTAGTCTGGAGCTGTCCAGATTAGACTACTGCAATATTGTCTTACCTCGACTGCCAAAGTCAACAATATCAGTTCTTCAGCATTTCCAGAACAGTACAGCACGGTTGGTCGCTGGCCTTCGGCCACATGACTATATCACACAGGCGTTGAAAGATCTGCACTGGCTACCCATTATGTTCTGCATCAAGTGCAAGGTGTGCCTTTTGATGCACATGGTGCACACTGGCCAGTGCCCGTCATATCTGGGGAATACCGTGATGCCGACAGCTGTCAGTAACAGTTGCACAATTTTTTGTTCGGGCAGCGTCTTGTCGGCGACAGCTGACCTACTTGTTAAAACTACATCAAATGGTACTGAAATATTTTCCATATGAATCTGTAATATTGACGTCATATACAGTCATAAGATTTTTAACAGAACTTTTGCATAACACGTCCCACACCAGCTCAGAGCAGCCAATCAACACAGCAGAGTGCACAGTACCGGTATGCCAAAAACGCAATTTATGCAAATCAATCTGATACTTAATAGGCAGCAGGTTAGTACAATATGAGACATATTTGAAGTTGACATTGCTAGATATTTTTAATATATGGTGTAGTAAGACGTTCTGTACACATAACGCTCTATTTTGTAGAACACGTTGGTTGGCCCACTGTGTAACCTACTTACAAGTACTTATGCTGATTTGTGTCATAACTGACTACGTGTGCGATTGCTTAAGCTTTTTGGTGGTATTGATGGTGTTGATTTTTCATGTGCAGGTGATGCTAAATATCCGGGAAGTGAAGGTGTTACTGAACAAGGTTGGTTGAGAGCTTTTGTTGGCTGTACTTGGTTCTCCATTGTTCGTCTAAAACTGTTATGTTGCTTACAGCTGGCGTATTGTAGTCACTGGCTCTAACCTGTAAGCATACAGGTGTCAGAGAGCCTGTTTCTTTGGGAATCTGGTGCTGGATGAAGAGAAGATGTGCACAATGGGTGATTTCGATGAGCCTTTTCTTCAGTGCTTTAACACTGTTGGTTGAGTAATAGGAAGGGCATGTGGCCCATTAAAATCCTGTACCGCTTATCCTGAAAAGTTAACTATCAGAACAAGTGAGGAAGGAAACCAATCAGGAACCAGCCGACGCAGAATCATCTTAAAGGAGACAGTGATGGTGGCGGTAGCATTAAACTCCATACTTGATGTGTGACAATTATCCAGTTATCCAGATTGCGACCTACAACCTGCTTTCATGTAACTCTTAGTTTTCTGGTTTTCTTTCTCGCTAATATGGAGAATCTTTGGTTGGATTGGAGTGCCAGATTTACTGTTTTTGTGTTTCATAATACGTTTTTGTGAGGCACACATTTGATTGATAACCTTAACACTGCATTGTTGGTTGTTATTTATAAGCATCTACCGTACTCGTGGCTAATGCTAGATTTGTGGCAGCATTGTTATGTTGTGGTCTGATGTTGACTGAAGTTTGGTCTGAGTTTGCACATTTTTCGGCTTTTTCTCACAATCCGCTGATGGTTTGTCACTTGACAGCTGGTAGGAAAGCATGGTGGGAGAGCCATGATGCAAAACAAGGACCTGATTCGGCACCAGGTGAGTTGTGAATAACAGTGTTGTAGGTCAACACTGATCATGTGTAATCAACAGCCACTGACATAGCAGTTGATTCTGGTGTTTGCATCACCCCGTGTGGGCCCGGGGCAGTCAGCCCTCTACCCTTTCACTTCCCCACCTTTTACTCTATTTTTTTGTGTCTTTTACTTTTCCCTTTTTCCCTTTCTTACTAGCTTTATCTATTTTCTTGCTTTTCTATCCTTTCCATTCTACCAGAATAATCCCACTCCATTTCCAGGCTGGATGTCATAGGAGGCGACTAAACCTGCTTTACTCTTTTTGGTGTGTTGATATTGTGTTCTATGATTTTTTAGTTAAGGATGCATGCTTGTTTTTGTTGTTTTGGATTGAGTTTTGTATTGCGGTGTGATAGTTGTCTCCCCTGTTGTAGGCGCTAGCGTGATAACTTAAATGAGCCTGCTGATCCCTTTCCCTTTTTGGGTGGCTGCTCAACAAAAAAGCGGCCAGGGTTGAGTTAATATATTGCTGGCCGTCTTTTACTGGGTAAGGACTGCCTTCACGGACTATTGCCTGGACCGTTTCTTCTGAGCTACTCGGTTTTTGTTTTATTTTTCCTTATTTTTTCGTTTCTGTGCCGTGTGCTAGATTAAGCTGGCCATCTTGTCAGCTTTTGAGCGCACGTTAATCTATCGTATCGTATTGTATAGCTCTCCATCCCTGACCTTTTGTGTTTGATATAGTCATATTTGGCTGAAAAGGGACGTTAAACTTGAGCTAACTAACTTCTGTCTTTTTGCCTTTCTATGCATGACATGCTTTCAGTGTGTTTAAACGACTGGTATATTGTGGCGTGATTTTCAGGAGATCATAGCTCTGAATTCTAGTTTTCTTTAGAAAATGTGTATTGGATGTGTTTACCGAATCCAGCTTATCCCAGAGTGTTACATGGTAGATGGTATAAAGTTAGAATGTCACATAAAGATGCGATTGTATCACTAATGGGAACTTATAGTTACATTTCTCAGTGATATAGCATATCCAGTGACCTTAAACGCCACATGTCGTACCTGAGCTCCTTAGTTCGTCATAAAAAGTTATACAAATCTATGGTTTACTTACTTACTTTACTTTTCACCACATCCACTGTTAAGCAGTTGTACTGTTCTACAGTAGCTAGCGGTGGCGCTCCAGTCAATGACCTGGTATGATTTGAACTTTTACTCACAAATAAAGATGAGACTGTGTTTCATGAACATTGTTCGATAGTGACAAAGTTACTACAGATCACCGACCGACAGTATGAAATATTTGCCATACTTAGACGTAGTATTTCACGATCGCTATATGCTATCAGCCGTCCGTCTGTTGTCTGTCTGTTGTCTGTCTGTCTGTCGTCTGTCTGTGACGTTGGTGCACCCTACTCAGGCGG
>Ga0209363_1000857_pt1 | contig 13281 bp, 12 predicted proteins | sample WorMetexBAHAMAS3_FD_187385 | JGI IMG/M metagenome (GOLD analysis project Ga0209363, IMG submission 187385) | Marine gutless worms symbiont microbial communities from Max Planck institute for Marine Microbiology, Germany - Inanidrilus exumae... | ecosystem: Host-associated > Annelida > Digestive... | reverse complement strand
TAAAAGTCCATAGATGGATGGCAGGCGACGTCGACATCTACCAAAAATATTTGTGCTCAGTGACGCACCCCTTCAGAAAATGTTGATTTTGACAGATTTCGCTTAATAGTGCTGCAACCGTGAGAGCTAGCAAAAAAGTTCAATTATCGCTAATAAGAAGTCAACAATGCGCTTTCCAGCGAGCCATTGATGAACCCTGTGCATTGCCCTTAAGTCCCGCAAAGGGAGGCTCAAAACGAGAATTTTACATTTGGTATTGCCTTTCATTTCTTCGTTGCAGGTAATCGTAGACACTTCAAATTTGGTATGTTGGTTGAACATAGCAAGTCCCAGCCTACAGATGAGAAACCGTCCCTGAAATGGGCGTGGTCACGTCACCCATTTTATATTTTTAGCCTCCTTAAGATATCACTGGAATGGCTTAAGCTAGAGACTTCAAATTTGGTGTGCATGTTGAATTGATGATCATAGCAAGTCCCACGTGACTTTTAAAATTTTGCTGTTTGTCATTTGTCTGCAACAGCTGAGCTACTTGTTAAAAATTCATTTGACACATTTCTATTTTTTAAGACATTTTACACCTATGCATAAAACAGCCATTAAGATAGGCATATGAAAATCCTATGAATTATGGTAATCAACACTCAATTTTGTTAGCACAGTTACTGATATCAGTAATGCATAGCAGTTCTACTGACAAGAAACAGCAAATTAAAATGTAAAACTTGCAATAAGTACCAGGTAATATGCACACATTTAGCACATACTTATCCATTCGGCACTGTAAATAATCTTTTGCCAGCAGACGGCATTCGGTGTGCTGGTTGGAATTTTGCCGCAAGCACCGCATGTAGTGTACCATGAATTCTTTGCACTCAGCTGAAACACGACAAGAATATTAATATCGCAAAAAAGGAAACATGTTGGGATATACTACTACCACCTGTTTTAGCTGAAGCCACAGTGTGGGTCACTATGATGGTTTCCATCCAAGTAAGCAACATCTGTGGAGGCTGCCAGTATTGGTCATGTCTTGGTTTACCTAATAAACCACGTTGATAATCTGAATACTGTGTACAGAGCTGGAACCCACACTTCATCAGTGACGAAGAAGTACTGAAAAAGTACTGGAAAAGGTCCAGAGAAAAGCAACAACAAAGTGTGTTAAGCGTATGAAGACTGAAGAGTAAGGAGTATACAACTTTTAGGATTAACAACACTAAAGAGACACAGAATTAGAGGTGATCTGATAGAGACTTAGATTCAGTCGCATAAAGAAAATGTTAAAAGTGAAACATTCTTTTATTGGATTGACTCCGATCAACATTTGAGAGGTCACAGTCTGAAGCTATACAAGAGGCAATGTCGCCTTGACACTAGAAAATTATTCTTCTCTCAGAGAGTGGTTAACAACTGGAGCTCCCTGCCAGAGTATATTGTGAAAGCATTTTCCGTTAACTCGTTTAAGAAGCGGCGGAATGATTATCACAAGGATATAAGCCTGCTCGAAAGCTGATGCTTCTGTGATCAAGTATCAAAATGAAAATGTTATAACTGACATCTATAGTTGCATACAGGATTTCACAACTTTCACAAGTCTTGAAGTTTGTTCTCATCTACAGTCGTTCTAACACCAGACATTAACGAGCTATAGATGTACTACTGTTAACTTATGCAACAGTGTAAAGTGACCATGCATGTCTCATCTGTACCTGTTGTTGACAACACAGACGGAACAGGTCTAATTCTGTAACAGTTAAGAATTACAACACTGTTATACAGATTGTGAAATCTATAAAAGTAAAACTTCTACAAGTAAGAAAAGCCGAGTGTCTAATAAAGACGACACATTTATGGCCAGTCCGATAAGCACCTTCCTATGGACTGGCAATCTCTTGAGCAGACACGAGTCATAAACTGCAGTTAAATATTGAACAGCACTGCACCTCATTGTCTTCTTTGACCTGCCTATCCCGTCATGTTTTAGACTCACTGTTCATAACATTACACTTATTGACATCAATTACAAGTCAACTCGTATCGAGGTCAAGTCGTACCCGTGCCTAGATGAACTCGTACCCATACTTACGGCAACTCGTACTGCATTAGATTTACTTGTTACGTCAGTTGTTTACATGATCATTTATTGTCTGTACTGTCTTACTGCCATATCAGCATTCAGTAAATGCAATTTCGGCATTTGATGCCATCTAATATGTATTCAAACTGATGCGACGGTAAGCTATTTAAATCACTACATTACAAAAAACAGCTGACTGAAAAAGTGCAAAAAATCATTAACATGCTACCCAAATTAAAGCACAAAGTATGAAGAAGCATTGAAACTAGTTCACTTGCATACCAGGGTACAATTTGACCTGTCTTTCGGGTACGAGTTGTCTAGGATGGGTACGAGTTGACCTGGTACAACTGGCCGGGGGTAAAATGCGGATGTGCGGATCTGCGGATGTGCAAATGTTGTAACGGGTAATTTGCGAAGCAAATTTGCGGGGAAAATCTGCGGGTGTAACGGGTAATTTGCGGAACCAAAACTCGACCCAAAACTGCGTATACTACATTGATCGAAGGTTTTGCGCAAGTTCAGCATAAGGTTTTCTTCAGATGTTCCTAAGTCAGACCGTATCCTAAGTTTTTCGTAAGATTGTCCTAAGATTTTTTGTGGCAAGGACAGTTACATTTAAAGAAATGAACGGGCTTTTCACGTCACTGATCAGACATGAGTATTTTGCGGATGTGCGGATGTTATACAGGGTAATTTGCGGATGTTTATCCGCAGCAACATCCGCAAATTACCCGTTACAACATCCGCACATCCGCATATCCGCATTTTACCCCCGGCCGGTACAACTTGACTTGGGTACGACATGACGAGACACCTTGGCATCCATGACCTAAGACTTGTCACCTGCTTACCGTCGTGATCTAGCGGAAAACTCCCTTTTTCTGGAGGCTTAACGTCTTTAAAAGACGGCTGAAAATTCATTACAGACATGACTGAACGATTTAACTTGATCTGTTATGCGAATTAACTGCACAAAAAGTTAAAACAAACGTTTACAAACTCGGTGCATAGAATATATAATTCAAATCACAAAGAATACGTATAAGTGATAATATGCAAAAAGACTAAGAGAGGCGCGGATATCTGCAATTCAAACCTGGAATAAGTACAATCAATCAAGCTATAACTAGATGACTCTATTGTATTTTGTGTAATTTGTGTGGACTGCCCAAAATGCATTTGGCTCGAAGCGCTCGGCTATCTCTGCACAAGCTGTTTACTTTTTGCATTCGACGAGGCTACTGTAAAGTGACTCAATGCTCGATGGTGATTGGCTTCCTGTGATTGAGTGATGTTAGCGTTATCGGCCGTGTTGTCAACCCGCGTCTTCTGCAGTAATGTTAACTTGAGTAGCTTTTTGGTGCCGTGCGCTAGCTGGCCCTTCTGTCAGCTTTTCAGCGCACTTATTTATTTCATCTCGTAGAGTATCAGGCATTTTGAACTGACGTAATTTACTGAAGGCGCCCATCTCTAAATGTTGCATTGTCAACAAACTAGTCAACCAATAACATTGAATGGATGAAGGATTTGAGGCATAAAATTGCTACTTTTCGAAGAATTTGAACTTACAAAGCTGCAAAATCTGTTAAATACAATATGTCATTTTGTTAACAGATGTACAAGTACTGGTTGTGGAGCTCAGCGTGTTATTTTTTGCGGTATATGGTCGTTAAATTACCCTCACTGTCCCATTGCGCAGTGCACTCTCGTCAATTATATTTTCTGTGAAGATTCACAGAAAATAAAGGCACCATTTCGCTATTTTCTGTGAATTTTCACAGAAAATAGCGAAATGGTGCCTTTATTTTCTGTAAAGATTGACGGAAAATAACGTCACCATCTTGCTATTTTCAGTGAATGTGAAAGTTTTGTTTCTTTCTTGTATGCGCACAAAAGACCTTGCCCCCTTTTTCTTATATACCCCACACAAACCCTCTTTTATACATAATCAACTTTTGCAATTGTTAAGCTGCCTCTTGCTGGCGTTTTCTGAGCTTAGTACAGCTGCATCAGTGAATGGTAGTGCAGTTATTGACAGCTGGCAATTTTTAGGCCCACCCTCAAACCCTGCTGCGCACCTTCGCGAAAAATTCCTCTTATAAATATGGAAAATCCATTTTGTAGGTGTCAGTTGCTTAATGTTGGTATGCTGGGTGCCGTAGTCCTATATTTGTAAATATACGGCTATGGTGGGTGCTTTAAAATATTGTTGGGCAGTACCAACGATTTTGCGCCACGGTACATACCGTGAAAAAATTGCGGTACTCGGTATTACCGCGATGACGGATGTTTAGTAATATTAAGTAAATAGCTCGTGAGTTCCGTAAGCATTTCAGGTAAGTGTGTTGCATACTGGCAGATGACACTTATCTGGAACAAACAGAATAAAAATCACAGGCAGGGCTACGGTTAGTGGGCATTTCCGCTTTTATCCATACTTACGTCCTTCTTTCCTTATGCTTTTTTCTTACTTATTTAGTTCCTTACTTGTTCATTTCCTGACTTATCTGTCTACTTCTTTCAGAACAGACTGGAGGTCGTAGGATGCGACCAAACCTGGCTTTATTTTTTGTGTTAATTTTATGTTGCAGTATATTTTGTTACGGATGCATGATTGCTTTTGTTGTGTTTCTTTTCGTTTTCAGTACTAAGCCAAGAGATTGGCTTGGAAGAATGTCTCTGAAGTGACATATTTTGTGTGAGGTGGCCCAACATAAAAACCTTAACTCAATCAATCGTTGCCTTGGCGTAACTGGACACCGAAAATTGAAAGCCCCAGGCCCCAGTGTCTCGGTTGCGTGACAAATTTAGCTTAACAGGAACCGCTTAATGTTGGTATGTTGGTGGGTGCTTTAAAATAGCGTTTGGCTGTACCAGCGATTTTGCACCATGGTATGTACCATGAAAAAATATCATGGGAGTCGATAGTACGGTAGTGATGGATGTAGAGTAATATTAAGTAAGTAAGAGCATGTAAGTTGAGTAAGCATTTTAGGTAAGGGCATTGTGTACCGACAGATGACACAGATTGAGAACAAACAGAGAATAAAAATCATTGGGTCAACGTAGGAAGACTGTTTTTAAAACAATAGTGATGTTTAACATGAACGTTGTGTACTGTGCAGGTCTCTGAAACTGACTCATGAAAGTTTGAACTTTGATGGCATTTTTCACGTCAGTGCCTGAGAGATCTACCACCATGTATCCTCGCGGTTCAAGTCTCACTACCGACGTCGTGCCTACGAGTGGAGTTTTCGACATCACTGTAACTGACATGTTGGGTTCAACAGCGGAAACGTACGATGACGTACCGATCTTTCTGCAGACTCCTGGTGCTAAAGCCATTGCTGGCGTGTTTGCGTTTGCATCTATCCTCGTCACGTGTATTCAGGTCTGTTGTTTTGGCATATTCAAGATCAACAGATCGTGGATTCAACCTACTCCGGGCAAATGCTGCATAACTCAGATAACGGACTGAAAGCTATTTCGACTGAGAGTTCATTGCATTCCCTCTGCACTGGGAGTTGCCTCAGTCACAGCCGGCCGCCAGTGTGGCAGTGAGAGGGAGGGAAGGTGATGCCTACAATGTTAAATTGGGCCAGGGCCTTTACGGCAATTGAATCTTGATCTGTGCACGCTGTCAGCGATAAACTGCAGCTGCAACTTGGCAAGTGCTGTAAGTGGACCGTAGTGGTGACCTTGGCCTCATTTGTCACTACCAGGAAATTGGAAATTGGCAGGCTGATTAGTTAACGTGTATAATGCGCACCCAACTTTGAGACAGGTAATTACGGTCCAAATTGTCTGTATACACGAGATCTTACGGTACTTAATTAAAAAATTTTAATCGTCGCACAGCCTTAGCAGTTTCTACTCCAAAATTTCTGCAAAATCGTTGGTTTGCTTGGAGATCTCCAGGGCATAGAAACTATGAACAAATTACTCTTGAAGTGGCTGTTTTTTGTAGATCTATCAGCACCTACGCTACTACATGTGCCCGAGTGAGCAGCGGTGGATCGTTCGTATTCTGTTCATGGTTCCTATCTACTCGTTTGACTCCTGGCTGTCGCTCATGTTCTTCAGTAATGATAGTTACTACATCTATTTCAACACCGTCCGTGACTGCTACGAAGGTCGGCTGCGAAGACGTGTCCTCTTTTTATTCTACCAGCAATTAAACTGTATACTTCTTGATTTATTATAATAAATAAATAAATAAATAAATATTTGCGTTTGTATAATTCTTTAAGGTCGTAAATTCAGAGACTTAAGAGATGTAAATTGAAGTAAAAGTAAAGTCGGTTGGGCATCGGACTTGAAATCAAAAGGTTATGGGTTCGATTCCCAGTATGGATGCGGCTGTCTCCATACTGTAAATAAATGAATACTTCTGTAACTAGAAGAATCCAGCACTCACGAGGGTGCCAAGACCCACGCTGGCACTGTGCTTTTGTGCCCCTTGACCTTGTCTTTTGACCTTTTGACGCCAAAATAAATGGTTTTTCAGGACTGTGATCCTAGCCGCATAGTTTTTTGAGATATCATGTGGATAAAAATAGACAAAGACACAAATGCTTGTTAAAAACTTACCCCGCAAATGGCATTGGCGTGGGTAAATATTCTTAAATATTGTTAACTAATTATTGTTTTTGTTTGTTTCTTTGTGCAGCATTCGTCATATACAACTTCCTGAGTCTGTGCTATGAGTATCTCGGAGGAGAAAGTTCGATCATGGCGGAGCTTTACGACAAGCAGATTAAGTAATTTATGGCCGTTTGTCTTATACACGATAGTGTAAATAAACAGGTCACTGAGAATCGTAAAGTGGTATTGACACTTGCAAAGTGGTACTTGACCGTTGACTGAACTGTGCAAAATGCTCACCAATTTTCATTGTAGTATGGTGCAGTAAATTTCTAGTACAGTTCTCTGCTGCCGCTGACAGACCCTCACGATCCAGTGCCTTACACCCACCATGTTGTACACAAATGTACACGGCCAGTGTGATAAACTGGTGACCGACAACCATCACCAGTTTATCACCACCTAAGTTGACAGCATCTGAGATGATCGACATGACAAGATATGTGGTTGGTGCCCACCAAAATTAAAATGGTTCATGTGACCTAACCATGCCCCTTTCAGGGATGGATGGTTTGCCATCCATGGGCTAGCACATGCTATGATCAACCTATCTACCAAATTTGAAGTCTCTGTCTCCACTCACTATGAAGATATGAAAGGCGATACAAAATGTCAAAAATGAGGTAGTTTGGGGTAGTTATCGATCACTCAAGGTCACTGGAAATAACACCATTCAATAGAGCACATACGAGTTCCTATTAGCGTTCTGTAGTAACTGTGTCTCTATCTTGCAACGTTTCTGAGATATAGCGAGATATTGGTTGAAAATCGCCAATTTTAACCTACCCCACCTCTAATTGGCAGTCCAGTTATTAGAGACCCCGTTCCAATTATGCCGAGATCTTTGGTGTCAGAAAACTAAGAGTCACTGATATGATGTTTTGTGTGATTCTACATTTAGCCGTTTCGCTACAGCTCCGGCTTGTGACAGACAGACAGACAGACACATGGCAACATCATTTAAACTGAGATGAAATGTCTGAGAACTTTCTGTTCTAACCTGCTGAAACGTTCCGGCTGAACAAAACTGATCACGTGCGTGTGTCCTGTTTGCTTTAAAACTGTTTTTCTGTGTGTTATTTTTGGCCTGGTCATTTGTATATTCGATGTCGATGTTATTTTTTGTTGAAATGTTGTATACGTGTTGTTTTAGGTCCAGCATTTTGTATGGTACTTGCTGTTTATCTGGGAAACAGTATACAATCGGGTTTCTCCGCTTTTGCAAGCAGGTGTGTATGAATAAATATTCATACTTTTGTTCTGTACTTATCCATTTTTAGGTCGACTCTTTTGAGTTGACCTAATAAAGTGGGTCTCAAATGTCCATCCGTCCGTCCGTCCGTCCGTCCGTACGTCCGTACATCCACAAAAAGTTTCTTTGATTTAACTGAAATTTGGCATGTAGGTAGAGGTCGATGAGTGATGCATGATGGTATGCAGTATGACCCGATCCAAGATCAAGGTCACGAGCCCTTGAAAGTTGGAAATCCTACCATTTTCAAATGCTGTCTCTTCCGCCATTTACAATGGGAGCTGGCAACTGACCACTGATTCTTAAACTAGAGCACAACATCTAGATTTGGTCTGGCCGGATTGTTGATATTTTTACTAATTTTTGTGTCACGTGACTTAGAACTTGGCAGAAACTTCAGTTGTGAAGAGTCGACTGTCAGTCCCATACGGGGCTAATTTTGTTTTACTGGAATCAGAAAGCCAGCATAATGTATTTTTCATTCCTTCATGAGGATGAAGAAAGGTCGGTGAGTGATTTCATTTTTTTCCTTGTTTGAATCGGTGCTTCAAGTTTCCTTCTGTGCTTTTACGCCGTTGGTTTTGTTGACAAGAAGAGCTTCTGCCACATAAGAATATCTGTTGTAATTGTCCCCAGAGGCATTCTTTCTGTTCCCTGAGCCAATGTGGATTGATTCCAGAAAAGAAGACTAGTAGTAGAAGTACCAGCAATGTTGTTCTTGAGGACTGATCTCGAAATCGAGGACACTTCGAGGACAAATTTTGTTGGCCTTGGCCTCGAAGAAGCCTGACCTTGGCCTTGGCTTGAAGCTTTGGTTTCAAGGAGATCAGTTCTACAGTGTTCTAGCCTGCTGCTGCCGTCCTGCATTCGGTCGGTAAGCTTTACATCAACTGGTGATTAGACAGTTCCTGCTATTTAGTGTTATATATTCGTTGGTGTGTAAATGGGATGGCCTCAAACTCAAGAACACCTCGAGGATGAATTTCGGCAGTTTTATTCTGGAAGATGCTGTCCTTGAACTCATCCCTGAATTGTAGAAGCAACCGACATTCCGTGGAATCGCCGTAGCACGAACTGCGACAAAGCCTGCGACAAAATGCACAGAATGAATACATTTGATGATCGCTAAATTAACTATTTCACTAGTTGGTGTCCATTGGCAACTTACTCAATAATCAGTGGCCATTTTTGTGTCGGAAAGTGAAGTTTTCAAGTTAATCTTTTTAAAGTTGACTGTTCGACTGAGTCGATTTAATATAGCCGGTTTCAAATGTCCGTCCTTTTGTCCATACGTACGTACGTACGTCCGTCCACAAAAAAGTTCCTTCAATTTCAATGAAATCTGGCTTGTAGCTAAAGGTTGATGAATGATGCACGACGTTATGCAGTATGACCTGATCCAATGTCAAGGTCACGAGCCCTTCAAAGTTGGAAACAAGGCCATTTTCAACAGCTATCTCCTCCACCATTTACAATGTGAGCTGGCAATTGACCACTGATTCTTAAAGCTGGGGCACAATATCTAAATTTGATCAGGCCAGATTTGTGATATTTGGCCCAGTTTCTATGTCATGTGACTTTGACCTTGGCAGAAACGTCTGTTGCGAAGAGTCGACTGTCAGTCTTGTACCGGACTAATTTTTAAACTTTAATTTCACAGAAACCAGGCTGTAGGTTTTGCTGAAACTTAATACAGTTTGTGTTGAATAGACGGTAATTATTGTGGTTAAAGTGATACGTTTTGGTCGAGTTAAAACTTGTAGGCTTGTGTAAATGTCTATGAGACATGGTGTATGTGTTATATTTATTATAAAAATGTTTCACGCTGGGCTGTGTGTGTCTGTATGTGTAGGCCACTCTGCAGTTCTGTATAGTGAAGCCACTCATGGCAATAATAACGTTGATTCTTCAGCCTTTTGGACTGTATAAAGACGGCAATTTCTCGTAAGTATGATGTGCATTGTTTGTGGAATTTCTTCAGTTTAAACATTTTGTCTTTACTCATGCTGGCATAACTCACTAACACGCTGCCTGCCCCAGCTCCTCAGACATTACGACCTAATAGTGCTATATAAATCTGTCTATTATTATTATTTATTACCCACGCTGGCACAGCCGCCGGTGTAGGCAATTTGTTTAGTCGCGTCTGTCTGTCTATTTGTTTGTTCGCACTCTAAAAGGAAATGGCTGGAGCTATCGTCACCAAACTTGGCACACGTGTATACTTTAGCAGTCACTCAGCATACCCAGAGGTCAAAAGGTCAAAGGTCACACAGTTACAAAAACTGTCAAGGTCGCACGGTCGGTAGTGACCATGTTCTGTGTTTCGCATACCCATACGCCGCTGTGTTACCTGCGGCCGTTGCCAGCATGGGTCTGCATGTCGATATGACTGCCGTTTCTTTAGTTGGGGTTTGATTTCAGTGTGATGCTGTGATGCTATACGTTAATTATACTGGCTTCAGAAAACTGCTTTAAATGGAGCAATGCCCCTTCCTTCAGCAGTCCAGTTGTAAGTAAGTAAAATAAGTAAGTAAGTAAGTGTACTTCTATAGCGCATGAAATCATAGTTACAATGCGCTTTTATTTCTAAAAATCCCTAAATAAATGTGATTTCAGCTGTCTCCTGAACTGTCCATAGCTGGTTATCTGTCAGAGATTAGTAGGTAAACTGTTCCACCCTACCTACCAGTGGCGGGGGTAAAGTTTTCACTGGCGTTTGTCTGTCTGTCCTCACCATGTCTCAAAAACCAATGCATCTAGAATTAGTAGGATCAACAAACTTAATATAGAAATGTTCCACCGTGAGTCTTGGAAACCCATTTATTTTGGGGTCAAAAGGTCAAGGGTATGAAGCACAAAAACAATGCTGGCTTCTTCTATTTTTTGTTTTTAACTCCTACAGATGGTGTATCTGTGGCCCTGAAGACACTGCTGAACCTTTCACTACTGTTGTACTGTAATGTCATTGTGTGTCCTTGTTCAGGCTCTGGGCTATACTGGACGCTCATTCATTTGTTGATTTCCAGTGCTATATAAATTGTTTTATTTGCTTACTTAACTTCCTTACTAACTTTCTTCCTTATTAATTTACTGTCTTACTTACCGATCTTTTTAAAAATGGCCCGTTCCATTTCCAGGCCACAGGTTGTAAGAGGCGACCGAACCTGATTGTAGTTTTTTTGTGTTGTAGTATATTTTGTCTTGGCTACATATTTGCTTTCTGTTGTGTTCAATTTCGTTTTTTCAGTACTACACATAATGTGTGTGGGGGGAGACTATAAACGGTCGCTGTCGTCTGTAACACTCCACGGCGGGCCTGCAGGCGGCTTTACCCGCGCAGGCCAGGCGATGATGTCATCCCGCCTGCAGTCTAATTATAGCTCCACGACAACACTGCACGGCGGGCCAGTAGTGTTACATCCCGTTAGGGCGACACCATTTTTTGCTGTGGATACATATTTGCTTTCTGTTGTGTTTGATTTAGTTTTTTTCGGTATTTAGTCAAGAGATCGGCTGGGAAGAACTTCTCTGAAATGATTTATTTTCTGTCGGGTGGAATGTAAAACCTGAACACAGTCGTTGTGTGGCCGTTGTATTATAGGCCGAAAGGAGGTTACCTGCACATCACTCTGGTGTACAACCTGAGCATCAGCCTTGCACTGTATGCACTCTTTCTCTTCTACTTTGCCACTAAAGATCTTCTCCGGCCGTACGACCCAGTCCTCAAGTTTCTCGCCATCAAGTCCATCATCTTCCTGTCTTTCTGGCAAGGTACATATGTTATTATTACTGGCCCGCCTACACATAGTGTAGGGGGCCAGACTAGTAACGGTCGCTGTCGTCGTCGTCGTCGTCTGTCGTTCTCTGTAACACTCATATACAACGTTATTCACCAGGGGGCAGCACGCAGTTTTCTGACCTGTATAATGGCCATAAAACGGCTATGTTGCATATATATTTTATTGTTATTGTAATTTTTGTGTAAATCTGGCCAAGTTCCACTGAGACATTTGTCGTCGTCACCATTTATTAGTGCACAAAAAATACTATAGATGGCTGTATTATGTTGATTGCCCACAATATAGTATTCGGCTTGAAGTGGTCAGCTATCTGTGCACAATCTGTTTACTTGCTGCATTTGACGATGCCTAGTGTCACGTGCCTGTGACTGAGTGATGTCAGCGTTATCTGCCATGTTACTTATTTACAGTTTTCAATTCAGTCTGCTGTTTTTCTTCCATGTCGGTCAGCCAGGCGGCACAGCAGCATACTTGGTTTACCCAATATCGGACATCGGATGTTGCTGAAAATTTGGGTAGGTTTCTTGTACTGAACGTAAAGCCGTGGGGAATGATTTTTGAATCAATTCTAATGGTAGAAATTGAAACTTGATATCCCATAGAGCAGTACTGGCGCCAGAGTTTGGCAAGTAGGGGGCCAAAGAGAGTTTTTGGGGGCGCATAGCGAGCCACAGCCCAGCCCAGGGGGACAATTTTTTTTGTGGGGGGGCAAGCCTCCTGCCCCCTTCCCCGCTGGCGCCTGCGCTAAAGTAGAGGGATAGAGGGATCATTTGTTAGTGAATTTCGAGCTATCTGTAATCATTGGTTCAAGTATATGGTTGTGAAGGCATCCACATCAGAGCTGGGTCATCGAAGTCCCATCTTCTAATTTCTTGAGCCACCCTGTGTATAAACCGTTTGTGAGTGCAGGTGTGCTGCTAGCCATACTCGGAATGGCCGGCTTCATCAGTCCCGTTGCAAACATCGGCGAAGGTACGGTTGCCGCCGGCTACCAGAACTTCCTCATCTGCGTCGAGATGTTCTTCGCGTCGATCGCGATGCACTTTGCGTTCCCGTATCGCGGCTACTGCGGCACGTCGGACGGCTGCTGCGGAGTCGGAGGCGGCGGCGGCGTGACCATCGGGTCGCTGCAGAACATCTCGAGCCGGCTGAAGGAGGCGGTGAATCCGCGCGACATCGTCGCCGACGCCGTGTACAACTTTCATCCGCAGTATCAGCAGTACACGCGCCACGACGCCACGCTTCCGAAGGACGAGCTGGACGCCTACCACCGCCACGTGGCGGAAACTGCAGCCGTGGCACTGGGTGATGGCTTTGCCGGTACCAGATACCAGGATCAGGACCTTGTAGTACCGGTCTCCGCAGCTGTCGCTAACGGCGACACCTCGGCGAAGGGCCAGCATCAGCCACAAGTGACTTCGGCTTCGGCCGGTGAAGCCGTCGGAACAGTTATGCCTGGACTGACCCGCGGTAAGCTCAACGAAAAGGCTGTCCTACTT
>Ga0209363_1000856_pt1 | contig 13281 bp, 9 predicted proteins | sample WorMetexBAHAMAS3_FD_187385 | JGI IMG/M metagenome (GOLD analysis project Ga0209363, IMG submission 187385) | Marine gutless worms symbiont microbial communities from Max Planck institute for Marine Microbiology, Germany - Inanidrilus exumae... | ecosystem: Host-associated > Annelida > Digestive... | reverse complement strand
CATGGAATCTGCAGGATGTAAAGTGCCCAAGTTTGGTCCGGGGATGAATCCCGGACCAAAGTTGATCGGGGAGCTGAGGTCGTCAGTTAAGTGCGCATATTAACGTTTCTACACAAATCGTTTTCAGTTTCTGTTACAAATCTTTTTCCGGACGGAACGTTTCGTCGTTCGGTTATACGCGGCTAGTCGTTCGGAGTTGGCTGGCCTCGGCGCGGTTAAGTTGTACTGCGCCTCGGTGCCGAGCCGGTGAGCGATGGACGCGGTCAGTTCCGACAACCGCGACTTGCCGCTGTCGGTCGTGGACTCGTACGAGCAGCTGGACGGAATCAGCGTCAGTCTCGGCGACATCCTGGTCGTGGCTGGAGCCGGTGACGTGGACAGCGCCGACTTCGACAGAGTCGTCCTGGAGGCGGTGATGGCGCTCGAAAACGGCGTTGACGCGCAGCTCATCAAGTCCGGCTCGAGCGGCTCGTACCTCATCCGAGATCGACAGAAAGTAATAACAGTACAGTCTGGCCTAAAAACCGGCCCGGTCATAGCAAGTGCTAATTACTACTGCTAAACCTTACTTTAACGTTACTGATCCTACTAACCCCAACCGTAACACAGCAGATAGAGTCTGCAATTAGAAATAAATGTAACCCCTTGGACCGGGATGGGACGGGCCGGTTTTTATGCCAGGCCTGACAATGCCCATATAATTGTTCTCTTATTTCGGTAGCGCCGTCCGTTAATGTCATCTACATTTAAGTTAAAGTTCTGTAACGCTGGTCGGAGCTTACGACTGAAACAGAGCTTCTCCAGTAGGTTAACAGGGTCACGTGGTTCGTTGCAGTGGACGGTAGGTTTTCAGCAGGAGCGGTGCAGGCTATTCATGCGGAAGGCCGTGTAGGCCGCAGTGTAGTATGCCCCAGTTAGCCAGGGCCGGTCCAGTGTATGTGTATTTGTATGTCTAAACGGAAAACACTATGTGGCGTTCGTCCGGACAGATATTGTTTATTTGTATATCACAGATCTCATGAACGCCGTAAACAATTTTGATAAAACTGACAGGGAATATTCACCAGCCCCTGTTGATGACCTGGTCAGATTCTGGAGGTCAAAGGTCAAGGTCACACACAATAGGACTTTGAGGTGATGAAGGTATCCACGTTGACGTATCAAAGTCCATATTCTCGTTTGTAAACTGTAGTTAACGTAAAGTCATGTTTACTGTCGATCGGCCATGATTTTGTGAGAACTGTTCTCTTTTTTATCCCTTCCTTCTTTTCCTTTTCCCTTCTTACACACACACACACACACACACATACACGTACTTATAAAGCGCAAGAAATTGTAAAAGCAAATCTGAGGCGCTGGCACAGGGTGACTAGATGGAAAAAAGTAGAGTGGACTAGATAAGATTTTAGTTGGTGTTTGAAGGTTGATAATTTGTCAATACGGCGAATGTATTCAGGCAGAGAGTTCCAGGTAGATGATGCAGACACGGAAAAGGCCAGTGTTGAAAAGTTGCTTACACAAGTGATGACATATGCGCTTCTGCCAAATAGAGTTTTCTGCTTAACACCATGCACTGGCGCTGGCTATCTGGGCACATTATGGTATGACCTTTGCCTTCAGCACTAATAACCGAATAACGTATGTCACCACAGTCCAATGCTGCTGCTGCCAGCCTACCGCCCACTGCAAAAAAACATCACGTAACCATGTCGACTTACTGGAGAAGCTCCGCCGCTGTCATAAACTGTACCCATCATTACCGCGTCTTGCCAATTAATAGCATAGATAGATGCGTTCACTGGATGCGTGTTGATGAATGCTATCTTTGCGGTGAGTTACATATTGAATGTGTTTGCTGGCTGTCTAGCAAACAATCGCTGTGTTCAAGCCGAAGGACGAAGAACCTTATGGTCAGCTGAATCCGAAGTGGACAAAGTGGATGCAGAAGATGTGCTGTCCGTGTTGTTTCGGTCGTGGCTGCCTTATCCTCAACCAGGGCTACTTGTCCGAGGCTGGTGCAAGTCTCGTTGACCAGAGACTTCAGCTCAACATTGTTCCTAAGACAAAAGTACACTCGCTTACTCTTTATTGCTATCTAGTATTAGTTTGTAATGTTTCTCTTACGATTGCCATGATATTCATCATTTTTGCCCTTTGCATGTGAGAGATTTGTGATGCAGTAGTTTAATTTGCTGTTGATTTAGTGAATTAGAACAGGATTGTTATCGGTGCTGATAGCGTTTATTACCCACTCGGACGGCAGTCGCGTCAGAAGGCTTGTTAGCGGCGTTTGTGTGTTCGTCTGTGTGTTTGTCTGTTTTTCCACACGATACCTCGCAAACTAATGCAGCTAGGATCACTGGACTTGATACAGACATGTGCCATGATGAGTCCTGGAAACACGTTTGTTTTTTGGAATCAAAAGGTTCAAAGGTCAAGGTCACGAGGCACAAAAACATTGCCAGCATGGGTTTTGGCACTGTTCTGAGTGCTGGCTTCGTCTAGTACTGTTATTTATATTATGTGTCTCGTTTGCTTCGAAATAATCTGAAATTACTGTTGTGATCAGTCTCTGTATGATTTTGATAGCATTCACATTTATAATGATTGGGTATTTCACTGAAGAAGTGTCTGGTTTAAATGCCATCACAGTACTAAGTTGACTCAATGTAGAGTATCTCCATTGATAGTGCCATTACAGCTAAGCCAAATCACCAACCCAGTTTGATTTTTTTGCAAACCATTTTAAGTAAATATATAAAGTCTGAATGGAAGTGTGTAGTGTAAACTGGGTTTAATAAAATGATACTAAATGTCACAGTGATTATGACAGGTGGTGCGGCTGGCAAGTGAGACATTTAACTACAATGCCATCGATCGAGCGAAGTCAGTCACGAAGAGGAATATAACAGATAGGTTCCCTCAGATCGGTCGGCATTTCAATCGTCTTGGTCTGCCACCAAAGGTTTGAACCGGTTTGAACCTGTAGTATGTTACCAACTGTTGCATGTCCCGGCCTTTTCACATTGTTGCTTGAGTGTTCGTCTGTCCCAGCTGTAAGGGTGGAAATACTACAAACAAGTCTTTTCTATGACTCTTGAAATTCTGTAATACAAAATAATAAATTCTGCGAGGTTATTTTGTAAATTATGCATGCAGATTTTTTTTGCCAAAGCCGTGATAAATCCGTGATCCTTTACGAAATTCGGAATGCCATAACTTGGACACATGTGAACCGATTTTCATGGTTTGTTATAAGTTATAGCAAGCGAAGGTGGAATTCTTTTTTGAGACACGGTGTATATTGTGAAAGTTGAACTGGAACTCTTTTTGATTGTGTGAGGTTCTAATGTGTTTGGCATCATCAGTATATCATTTCACTCATACGTGGGCCATTTTACTGTTCTATCACAATAATAACTGATGGATGTGCTGTAAATGGGTGGGTTGCCTCACGTCATTTTTCTCGAAATAAAGGTGCATGGTGAAATTCCATTTGGGTTAAATTAAATTAATCAAATTAAAGGGTATACTAAGTGGATTAAAAATTGTGACTTCCTCCTATGTCAGCAGCAACACTACAGTATATGTACATCTCAAGAGTGAAAGAATGAGAGAGTGATGGATTGATGATACCATGAACTTAAGGTTTGCTGTGGAGTGTCGTGCAGTCCCTGTGTGCCACCTCCGCTCCAATATACAGCATCGAATCTGTGATGATTGCCTGGAGGTTAGGAGGGAAAATAATCAGAACTGTTCTGTTCTGTGTTATGTATGACAGTTGTGCACAAACGGACACGTGAACAGTTCTTAAATTTGCGTATTGGTTTAGGTTTAGATTTCGTGTTTGTGTGTTTGTTTAGGTTGAGCATTATATTTTTTTATGTTAGCTTAGATCAGTTTAATCCTGTGTTGCCTCCCTTTGTTGTGTTGGGTTTAGTTTCTTCAGTAAAAAGCCAAGAGATTTAATAGGAAGAACGTCTCTGAAATGACCTATTCTGTGTCGAGTAGGATGTAAAACCTTAACTCAGTCAATCGAGCAGTCCCTGTGTGAAATCTGCGCCTGTTCTTACTTACTTACTTTGTTTGTGTACATGTAGGTTGGGTCACTTCAGCTGTTTGTCGAAGGATACAAAGATGCAGAATTCTGGCTGCGAAAGTTTGAGGTTGATCGGTTGTCACCTGGGGCTCTGAGCCGTTTTCAGAGTCAGTTTGAACGGCTTGTAGTCTTGGATTACATAACACGGAACACAGGTATCAATCGTTTTCTTGCAGTTGTTTTTATTGACACATAAAAGGTCATTTGGGATCTAATGGCCTTACATTGCTGATACGTTTTTGAGCTGCATCACATGCATTGCATAAGATGCGGGCTATTGCTACAGACAGAGTCGCGTGGTCTGCATGTCTGTGTGTGTGTGTGTGTGTGTTTGTGTGTGTGCATGTTGGCTGTGTGAGTCCTGCTAAAATGGCTTAACCGATGGAGATGCCGTTTGGTGGGCCGTTCGGTGGGCTGACTCATGTGGACCGAAGGAACCATGTATTACATGGGTCAAGGTAGGACGAATCCATTCGCTATTGCGAGGGGTGACAAGTTGGCTATGTGGCTTTACATCATAATTTTTTGACTGTGTAGTTTAACATATTTGTGCCAGTTTTCATTCATTTTGTATATCTTGCATCATTATCCGTGCATAGTTTGGGCTGGTGTTATGTGCAAGTTTGTTTGTTTTTCATCTAGATCGTGGTAACGACAATTGGTTAATAAAATATGAAATGCCAGACATCGATGAAACTGCCGAAGATGTAAGTTGGTTGATGTTTTTGGTAGTTATTAGTTACTGTAATGAAGGTGCTGATAGGTGAGTCAGTCTGTGTGTAATAAATTTTATTTCTTTGAACTGTTGGCAAAACCTAAGTGGCTGTTGTGTTATCTTGTGAAAACGAATAATGAATGAATCAACTAATTTAAAACGAACATAAATGAAATGAATGCAACAAAATAGTTAACTAGAAGGCTGTATTGTGTGGAATGACACAATACAGTATTCACATGAAGCGGTCTGCTATATGTGCACAAGCTGTTTACTTCCTGCATTCGACGATGCCTAGTGTTACGTGCCTGCAACTGAGTGATGTCAGCATTATCTGCCGCATTACTTATTTTCAGTTTCCAATTCAGTCTGCTACTCTTTCATATATCGGTCGCTAGGGCGCACCAGAACTGCGGCGTACTATTGGTTTTGATACCCAATATCGGACATCACAAGTTGCCGAAAATTTGGATGTACCTTTCTTGTGTGGAATGTACAGTCCAGGGGAAAGACTTTGAATTGATTCTAATGGTAAAAATGGAAACTCAACGTCCCATAGAGGGTCAGATTGGTAGTGAATTTCCGGCAATCAGTAATCAGTGCAGAGTTATGATGGCCTGTAGACGCAAGACCTGGAAATTTTGAGCAATTTTTGCATTTTTTAAACGACCCCTTACGTTAAAATTTTCAAAATTCTGTTTCAAAAGTTTTTACCTCTCAGGTCATCTCAGCCTTCTACCCTCCATGGGACGGTAAAATGAGTACCAGCCAAGGGCAGTGATGCTCTGCAGTTGGGGTGTAAAGGCAGGTATGGCTTGTTTGCAGGTAACACTGTGTATTGCCATACCCGAGCGCTTTGAAAAATGCTATAGTATTTAAAGGCGCTTTACAAATGTGCAGGTTTACTTTACTTTACTTACTCACTAATCGACGTTGTTGTGTTGAAATTTTGTGAAATTTATCTGACGGGAAATCGGCGAAATCGTGCAGTATTTGCCTGATAAACAAAAAACATTTCGGTTGCCTCTCAAACTGTTGTTACTGCACTGATCGTGGCCAAAATCTGCCAGTGCCAGCCCCCAATAATGTGCTCACAGTGCTTCACATTTCATCCAAATTGGTTCACTTTTGGCAGAGTTATAGTCGAACGCGTGAACGCTGTTTTTTGCCCGTAGAGTATTTCCATAATTCGCCCGAAGCTATGGCTTTGGGTGAATAATTAGTAGTAAGTTAAGTTTTAAGAATGAGCAGAAAGATGTGATGTTATTAAGTCATGTGTAAGGCGACAGCCAGTCAGTATGACTTTGATAGTAGTACAGTGAATAAAGACCAGTGATAGTACTTGCTAGAGTAAATATTTTGCCACTACCGCCAAGGAGCAGGTACTTTGGCCTAAATTTTTCCACACTGCACTGTGCCATAGTTGGTTTTCCTGACCCAACTTCACTTTTACTTTTCAAATCAGTCAACTATCGAAGTATATAATATGGTAAAGTATCTAGAATATGTTCCAGATCACTTCCAAAGTTGAAACAACTCACTCTGTCAAAATGCTACCTGTTTCCCAAATTTTGTGAAAAGCCCAGTCATAACTATTTTGAGTTATCCTGCTGAAAGATAAACACACGGTGATGAAAATAGTCCCACCTGCAAGTGTGAATAAAGTACTTCTTATGCAACACAAGTCAAGCAAGTTCTCAAACAACCGTGGAAGAGGCAGTTAGACTGAGGCAGTTGAATTGTTGCAGTGACAGATGATTTCACAGTGCAAACAGTGTTACCACAAGCAGCTTGTTATAGCAGTATTTATACATAAGAGGTTTCTAGTGTTTATGTCTACAATCCATCTTTGTCCATCCAGCAACTGCCTGCACCTCCAGTTTGGCATTGTCTTGACACCGTGCACGTTATAAATTTGGTTATTATGATTATGATTATGATGAGGATTATTATAAATATTATATTGTAACATGTTGTTTGCTAGGATAACGACTGGAGTATGGTTGGAGAGCCTATTATATCGATAGCAGCTATTGACAATGGCCTTTCTTTTCCGTTTAAACATCCTGATGCCTGGCGGGCTTGTGTGTACATCACTATATTTATTTGTTCAGAAACATTAATATCAGTGATAACAAAGAACGTAGAACAGAACTAAGCAGGCTAACTGCACTTGCGGTAAACCTATTTAATTCATAAACATGAAATGCAATTAATCACAGTCAGAAATTAACAAATACAGGTAAACCACATTGAGAACAGTATATTTTGACATTAATGTGACTAGGAAAAGCAGAAACATTCAACAGAGGCACTAAAATCAGCATTCAGTATTGAATAATTAAATTAGAATCATCCTGCAGTTTGTTCACTATATTTACAGCATACTCATAAAAGGACATACAGTTTTTGTGATGTGTGATATGCCATTTTTTAATGTTTTACAACTGTAAAATGCTTAGTTTGAAGATTATGCACGTCTTTATGATGCATATGTGTCTGATGGTTTTGTATCCTGGCTGTCTTCGATGCTAGCGGTAGAAAACCTGTGCACAAGCTGTGAACTTTTAATGTCATTTTATTGTTATGTTGCTAGCATAGAATTCACTGACCACAGAATTCCTAAACTTTCTTCAGCCATTATAATGTAACAATCTGCTAAGTGTACGACTGGCATGCAGATTTAAGAATAGATGTGGAAGGGCTGTGTATGATACTTTCTTTTCTTCATATGTTATGAATTTTGCTATGTTTATTGTTGTCAGTCAGTTCCATATTATCTCTGTACCGACATTAAAATCTTTTCAGTTTGCCTTCAATGTTCTTGGAAGACAGAAAGGGCATGGAGCCTGTAAGAAACTGCTGTTGTTATGTGAGACGATTTTTTGTCAGCAGTCCTGGCCCAACACCATTTATTTGTAATGCACCCCCAACAAGTTGACCGAGGGTGCATAACACAGTTCAGGAATCGTTGTTTTCAGATACTCAAGTAAACAGAACGTTTTCAGTTTATGCTTGAACAGTGCAGTTGATTGACACAGTTTCAGCACGGAGTAATTCTGAACTTGAAAAACTGAAATTAATAAAATGGGATTGCTGGAATAAACGAAGCAGTGTTGGTGGTGATGAATAAAGGATGAAGCCAGGCAGCTGGTTTGGGTCAGTGCTTTGCGTTTCATTCAGTGTTGTTCGGACACTGTTGGTTGGGTCACGAGAAGAGCAATGGACCCATAAAACTTGTACCATTTATTACCAAAAGTTCTCTTTCGGAACAAGCAAAGGAAGTAAACCAAAGAGGACTGGATAAACAGTGTTTACCTGGAAATGACCGTTAAAGAGAGGCAGTTAGATAGCGGTAGCAAGGTGTGCAATAGCAAGGTGTGTAACGATGGTCTTGTATATCATATGAATACTGACACTCCGATGCAGCCAAATCATCTACGTGCATGTTGCTATGTTCTTGTTTGTCTCTAAATACTTGTAGATTAAGCTACATTTGGAGATTAGTATTGTCATATGGCTAGAGATGTATACAGTTTACTTACTTTAGTCATGTGCTGTTTGTAGACCCGTACCACTGGGCGTGGCTGTCATATGCCAAAACACCCTTTTCACAAGAAATCAAAGACCTCGTTTTGCCGACGCTTAAAGACACGAGCTTCATTAAAAGTTTATGTGACGATCTGTACGAATTGTTCCGGGTAAGTCGTGTTTATGGCGAGTTTCTTTTTTATTTTAAACGACAACGTTTTGTTAATCATGATGTAAAAATCCTTCAGTTTATTTTACCTGTTTTGTTCTGCAAATGTTATACTTCATTAGGTAGACTCCTCCGAGTCGACCTAATAACATTAGTGGGTCTCAAATGTCCGTCCGTAGGTCCGTACGTACGTCCGTCCGTCCGTCCACAAAAAGTTTCTTTGATTTCAATGAAATTCGGTATGTAGGTAGAGGTCGACGAGTGATGCATGATGGTATGCAGTATGACACGATCCGAGGTCAGGGTCAAGGTCACGAGCCCATCAAAGTCGAAAATTCGACCATATACAAGGGCTATCTCCTCCCCCATTTATAATGGGGCTGGCAAATGACCACTGATTCTTAAATTAGGGGCCAATACCTAAAACTTCTCTGGCTAGAATTTTGATTTTTGTCCCAGTTTTTGTGTCACTTGACTATGAAGTCGGCAGTAAGTAGGAGTCGACCGTCAGTCCCGTATGGGGCTAATTTATCGATCATTGTAATGAAGTTGAATGTGCGTGTGTGTATGCAAATATGATATTTTACCTACCAGTAAACGCTCACGTGAAATGAAGCCGTGGTCTATGCAGTACGGCATAATTCGTTTCCTGTTTCAAGTCAGAATGAACTGAGAAGTTGTAGCAGGAAGGACGTCTGATGCAAAACAAACAGTGGTAAGGGACGATGGAGACGGAGGCATCAGTGACCCAAATGAGTTGACATCCAGTTGGATCATCAGTGTGGATGCCTCTACTAGCCTCACTTGCTTTGAACTGACTGTTGGAGGGATGGCCTGGCATCATTCTGTTCCCAGATGTCTTGTGGCTTCCATGCCATTGGCTCTCTGGCTCTCACTTGGGCTCGTCAACACCGTCACCTGCGTCATGTGCCTGCCACCTGCTTCTCATACTGACTGACCAGTATTGTCCTGGACAAAGGTCCATCAAATGGTTATTGTTGTGTGTATATAAAGCACAACTGACTGGTGGTAGTTGATTTGATATTGTGTGCAATGTTTAGACAGACAAAGGTTTTGACAAAGCAGCCTTTGCCAAACAGATGTCAGTGATGCGCGGACAGGTTCTTATTACATTTTGCCATTTTCGTTTCTTTTTTCAGGATTAATGAATAGAATGTAATTGTTCTGCAATGTGTATGTTAATCGTAACATCAACAGTTTACGTTCTGTTTTTTTTTGTAATTACTGGTAACTGTAAAGTAAAGTAAACAGTGTATAGCTATTAGCAACAACTTAGCCTCACCGCTACAGGAAACTCACGTACCATATGGGATCACACAGTGGTACCTGCCACCCAGCAGAAGTGTGAATCCCGCCTTTACTCCCAGGTAAAGCAGGTACTCGATTTAGTGACCTGGAGTGGTGCAAGGCTGAGTTGTCCTATGTTACGTGAAAATGAACCGGCTAGGAATTGAACCTGCGACAAGTCACACAAGCCGCCACAATGACTAGATTTGAGTAACACTTATGATGTATGTTCTTGACATTGAGTTTTTTATTCGGTGATTTTTATGCAGTCATTAATTCTTACTGCTAGGAGCATGATGTGTTAACGGTGCTGTATTGTCCATTATATGTCATACACTTATCAACCTGCCCATGTAGCCCAGTGGTCAAGGCACTTTGGCACCATGTGTAGTAGAGTGTTACGTGCTCAGAAGCCGGGTTCAAACCTCAGCCCGGGCTTGTCTGCCTACGAAAGAATTATTTTTAATGATTCCTATGCACGTGATGAACAGGGAGATAATCCCGTGCAGGAAAAGAGGGTTTGACGGTGTCCTCTATAAACTGTGACCATTGCTGACGCCTTGATTAGCAGCGTCAAGGTGTTGGCCGCGCTGATGTGATCCAAAGCAAATAGACGTGTCAATACCACTGGCTGGTGCTGCCTAAGCGCCAGTCAAGTCAGGCCAGACAGTAGGCCATGCCTAGAGGCGGTGCACTATAGATACCCGACAAGCTGTTCACTGATACTTAACCCTCCTTCACCCTACACGTCACGCATACACTCGCATACACCAACCAATTCCCATCTCCCTGGGCTGGCGCATTGGACCTACATAAGGTCTCAGCGCTTGGGTCCAGAGTAGGCTGGACCCCTGCCCGCAATAATGAACGAACGAACGAATGTCACACACTTATAAGTACCAGTTGATGAAATACTGAGAAATTGTTTTTGTTACACATTAACATAGGTGTGCCATGGATAGCGCAGTATAGCGGTAGCAGTTTTGTCTACCATCACTTGTTGATATTGTGTTAAAATGCCTGATACGATCAGTAGGCAGTCAATGATGTGTGGTAGCTTAACGACTATAGTTGTATGTTGTGAAGATACTGAACTTGACACAAGCAATGGACGACGACAAATCGCCGCTGCAGCTTGTTCAGATGCCGGTCGTTACAGTGGAGACGCGCGAGAAGTCTTTCGGTTGGTCGAGGTCGCGAACAGAAAGTGATGACCTAACGCAGAGCTTTAGTACTAGGTCTCCATTCTTCTCTTGGTGCTAGCAGTGATTGTGATTGTGATTGTGATTGTTGTGCTATGTTGCTGATGAAATTGTGAAGTGTGAAACACGTGACTCTTGGTGAACTTCGTCAGTGTGTTGTTTTTGCAAACATAGTTCATTCCAGACGTTCTTTTTATTTATCTGAAGGAGGAAAAGGCCAATATTTTTAATCTGTCTGTCTTATGGTGTGCTTATGTGTGTCATATATAGGCAATTAATCAAAAAAGCATTAAAGATCGTTTGTAAATATTGTAGTGAAGAGCCTGTGTACTGTTTGCTATTTAATTGTGAGAACTCAAAGAGAATTAGGTGCGAGACCTTTCTTACAAAAAAATTTTTTGAAAGGATATAGAAAGTTTTTAAAGACCGTTTTTAAGTGAAGGACATCTGTATCATCATTTAGTTGTGAAAACTAAAGCAAATTATGTCCAAAACACATTTGTTAATTCTCCGTCTTGACACAGTGTGCCGATGGTTATAATGAAACACTGCTTCGTTCACGTGGAATGCAGCTGAGCCTGAGTGGCGTGCTGCAGTGAAATGTTCAGTAGCGGATGCCTGGTATTGCGTACATAATTGTGTACGTTAGCACTGATTGACATTGGCTTTTTTGTCAACTTGGCAGTCCTGTAGGAGGATGATAAATCCGCAGTACAGCCGGCTATTGCACTTCCAGTAAATTTCAGCCCGTCTTGTTGATGCAGCTGCATGGTCATAGACTGTAGATGGTTACGCTGACCACGTCTAGCGGAAGCGTAGTGGAATGGTCTGGCGTCCGTCCGTCTGTCTGTCGCGTTTTTTTTGCTAACCTTAATAGGGCGTGTAGCATGACTTACCAGGAATCAGCACGCGACGCGGCCAGCGTACATTTCTGTCTGAGTATTAAGAGGACGGACATAACACTTTATGCATCGACAGTCAGTCTGCCGTTTATTAGCAGTTGCCTTTCTTTATCTCTCTGTCTCTCTTCTCTCTCTTCATAGCCTACTTTGGCTGGAGCGTTTCTGTGCCCACGACACGACGCCATTCCTTTCGTTCGGCTGCCTTTCTTTATGCAGATGTTGAATTATGCTATCACTATTACCTCCAGTTTAGCGACCGTTTCCTATCGTTAGCAAGTTTCCATTCACTTTACTTCCTCCACTTCTTCCAGAACAGAAACTTTGGGGTCAAATGGCACCGGTTTTTAGAGGTCGAATGCCAGCCAAAGGTGTCAATGCACTGAAGGAAACTAAGCACTGATGTTGTCCTTTATTTGCCGCGAGACCGAAGGGTGCTGCTCCTTTCACGCTGGCTGTCGTATGCCAGTACCAAATTATTAAGTGTATTCAAGATTATGTGATGTATACGAATGCCTTCTATATGCTCTGAGGTGTAAAACGTGCTGCTTTTCTGTTGGTGCCTTGTAACGTCGTTGTGAATAATTAAGTCATTGGTCTGTCGACGCTGTCGGCCTACAAAATCAATTACATAAAGTGAAAATTTGTCATTTGATGCATATTTTCTGTTATGATTTGTGATATCGGCGGACAGTTTGTGCAAAAATGGGGAAAATAGTTAGGGTTAGTGTCAGAGTTAGGGTTAGTTGTCGATGTGCACCACAACAGCATATCGTCAATTAGTGGCCGTTGGTCGCCGACAGATCGATGCTTTAATTAGTCACGTCCGTGTAATACCAAGGAAAGTGATAACTGCCAACTTCATACGTGTATATGATATTCAGATGATAAATTGTCATCTGTTTACGATGTTGAATGTTGTCAAATGTGCACTGACGTTTATTCATACTTGGTCGCTTGTACACATGTGGGTTGTACTGATGTTGCAACGGGTGTGTCCATTAGCTTCGTACAGTCACATGCAGTGACAAATCAGCAAAATGAGTATCAGCTTTTGGACTGAGCAATTATAATGAACGGTGATGGTGAATGTGGACAGTAACAGAGATTATTATTATTATTTTTTTAAAGCCCACTAGCACAAAGCCGCAGGCAGAAATATTGACACTAAACAAATTAAATGGCTGCAACGACGTTTCATTCGGTGATCATAGTGTTCTGGAAGAAGACCGCATTCCCCCGTTGAAGAGCCATAGACAGGCGTTGGAAGAGGAACTCTGTTTCCCTGGTGTCCTCAGTGACAACCGTGATGCGTCTGCTAATCTCCTGCGTCACTTCTATGGCTGTCTCATGCCACG
>Ga0209363_1000855_pt1 | contig 13283 bp, 13 predicted proteins | sample WorMetexBAHAMAS3_FD_187385 | JGI IMG/M metagenome (GOLD analysis project Ga0209363, IMG submission 187385) | Marine gutless worms symbiont microbial communities from Max Planck institute for Marine Microbiology, Germany - Inanidrilus exumae... | ecosystem: Host-associated > Annelida > Digestive... | reverse complement strand
GAGGCGACCGAACTTGGGTTTAGTTTGTTTTTTATGATTGTGCTATCTGTATTGCTTAGTTAAGATTTATTCTGGTATTTTGTTGTATTTGGTTTAGTTTAGTCTTGCGGTGTGATAGTTGTCTTTCCCTGTTGTAGGCGCTGGTGTAATAATTTAAATGAGCCTCTCGATCTCTTTCCCTTTGGGGTGGCTGCTAAACAAAAAGGCGGCCAGGGTTGAGGTTAATATATTGCTGGCCTTCCTTCACTGGGTAGGGATAGCTCTCCACCCTTGACCTTTTGTCTCTGATATAGCCATATTTGTGCTGAAAGGGGACGTTAAACTCCAACTAACTTATAGTTTCTACTGTGCAGTCGTTCGTAATTCGACGTTCGTCTAATATTTCAACGGAACGCTGAACGCGTACAAAAGCTCTGAAGCTTAGAAAGTTATGTGCATCATTTTGCATGTCAGTTGAGAAGTATCGATGTAATGTCGATAAAAAGGCCAACAAAGTATCGTCGATACAGCGATCGATACTTTTATACGAAAGTATCATCGATATCGATAAATCAAAAGTATCGTCGATAATATCGACGTCAATATCGATATTCGATATTACCAACCCTGAGGATAGCCTATATTTGTCATGGCTGTACACAGCTATATATAATATATACATATATATGTATGTATGTATGTACCAATACAGCAGTGCCAATACACATTCCTGAAATAGTAACGAATGTAAGGCAGTAAGCATGGCTAGGTTAGTGGGTGTTGGGTGGGCCACCATCAGCTATTCCCAGCATACTGACCTCTTGTTATTTATATGTTGTTACCTTTTACTGCCTGTATACTGGGATCACCTCCGGGCCCAACGCTCGGTAACGAGTATGGGAGAACTTTACTTTTTTCTATACTTTTGAAGCATGACTTACTTTGTTCACTTTTCTGTTTTTAGAACAAATCAGTTGGCAACCAGGCATTGCCAAGCGGCCGTTACCCACTGTGCGTAGCAGCTGACTATGGCCAGACTGATGTCATTCGCTACTTAATAGACAATGGTGCTGATGTCAATGTAAGTGCCAGCTTTCATACTGTAGTTATCGGCTCTAAACTGCAGCTGATAGCATGCAGATGCAGACCCAGTGGCTACTGTCACTATGTGTTTAAGGATTTTCATGCAACGATTATTTGCCAAAAATACTGTTTACAGACAAGGCGGAAGAATTTTTTTGTATTGGCATGACAAATTGTCTCTGTGTGTTAACTAACTTTTTCAGATGTTGTGAATTGGAACAGTTTACTCCATAATGTTTGATGAGTAACTTAGTGATTGCTGTCTTAGTCTGTGAGAACCATGTCACCTGTCAGTGATGATGCCATCATTACAAAGTAAGGTGTGCATGCATGCCAGTGTTGGCAAATGATAAGCAGTTAGTTTTGTTCACTACCACTTGCTTCTTTAAAATCCATTGCTTCTTCAAACAATTCGCATACTTTAATCAACACATAGTGAATTTGCAGAACTGTGCCGAAAATGTTAGGTCATGAAGGACATTAGTTTTGTAGCACTGTATTGATTACGATGTCTTATCATTGTAGTCAGATTTTACCATAAATGCTGTAATATATTCTGTGAATTTTGCAGCACATTATTTTTGGCTTACTGTTACAGGTAAAAGACTGCAATGGAATGACTCCATTACTGTCAGCCATCTATGAAGGACATGTCGAGTGTGTACGATTACTTCTGCAAAAGGTATATGCTGCATGATGTAAACTCAGTCATGTCAGGAATGTGGAGTGATTCACTAACTTTCACTCGCTAACTGACATGATTTTCTTTTGCCACATGATCTATTATGGCTGACTTGCTGGTTGTTGCCAATTTTTTTCTGTTCTGCCCGTGTCAATGTTCTTTTGCTGGTGGATTCCACTTCTTTTCTGTGCTCCTCTTGTCTTTTACCATAACTGCGTCCTGTTTGTAGAATATATGTACTGCTACAGTTGTGGCACGGAATCTTTTACATGCACTTGCCTGTCTGAACAACTGTATGTTTGTCTTTTGGATGGACTACAAGATTTCTTTGTGTCTTGTAGGGTTTCACGGCTGTGCTTATTCCATATTTTTGGAAGATCCTTTCCATAGCCTCTGACAACCCTCCCACGTAAGGAATGACTACCAGTTCACCGTCGCTTTTGTGAGGTGTGTTCCTTCTGTTTGTCTTCCTGCCTTTCAGTTCTTTATTGTTCTGGTCCTGTTTCACCTTTTCAAGGATTCAATCTGGATAGCCGCAGTTTTCTAAGACCGTTTAATGTGTAGCTCTTCCTTGTTCTTGTCGTTTTCTGTGGATACCAGTGTGTTCTTCCTGTCCATTAGTGTCCTCACCACACTTGTCTTGACACGGGCAGAATGGAAAGAATTGGCAACAGAAACCAACAAGTCAGCCATAATAGATCAAGTGGCAGAAGAAAGTCATGTCATCGATTGGTCCGTTGCCAAAATCCTAGACAGAGAAAGTCATCAGAAGAAACGACAACGCGGAGAATTTATCCACATAGGCAAGGAGGTCAACTGCATGAACAGAGATGGGGGAGCCTACAACCTACTTATGACCTATGACAGTATTTTGGTCACGTGTTCATCAGCAGTGTCACGTGACCACATGGCCTGATGAAGTTTGCCGTTGGTGAACGAAACGTCACAATTAGGTATAGATTTTGCATTAGGTTCTGTAATATAAACGTAATTATCTAGTGCCATATAGTTTATTTCACTTTTGTAACTGAAACTTTGTTTTTGTTGACTAATTTTAACATCACTTAAATTATGGGTTTATAACTCTGTAGACTTAAGTATTATTATGTCGACCATAGTTTGTTGACAGTTTTTTATACATGCATTGAGCTGCAGATGCGTCTTTTTCTATACATGCAGTGACAGTGCCTCCTATTTATGCCAGCTGTTCTGGCCACCATGATCTAGGGCGAGGAAATGTATACATTTTGCAGAACTTACAGTCAGATTGCCAACCTGGCGAAAAGCTGATTCAGTGTTATTTAAATAACGTGACAAATTTTTGCCAGTTAACTTTGCACAGTGTGACATGGAGATCGTATTGTGACCATTGATTACAGTGACATCACTTCACCCTATATATACAGTCATACGAACACACGCCAGAAAACACCGGTTAGCCGCTTGAATCTTGAGTGTGATCGATGTACAATTTTCCTAGAGTCACATCATAGTGATGGTGGTATTAACTCAGTCAATCAACAGTTTGATATGGACACCTCACAATAGAGAAAAATACAATAAGCAAATTGCACTGTACATTGTGTTTTTGCACTTTGTCCTTTTATAGTTTGCTTTTATATTATGTATTTTTAATGTTTTTTTGTATTTTCAATCAGTAATGTCACCAGTGCCGTCATTTTGTTACTGTAGCGTTTTTGCCACCATGCCTGTTAGAGTTTTTCTTGAACCTTGGCAATGGTACGTTTGTTGTTTGTAAACAACAAACCAGACATGGCTAGGAATAAAACTTATAAAATAAAAACATTTTCAGATGGTTGCCAAACGAGCTATACTGGCAGTGCTTACATTGTGAGAGTTGCCCAGTTCATTCGCAGAATGCAGACTCCACGATGGCACTCCGACCAAGTCGGCCAACGTGAGCTGTGAGTCTGCCAGTAGGCTTCCAGCATCATGACCCATCATCACTGCCATTCATAATGAAACTGGGTCAGCTGGTCCCCCCAGTTTTAGTCCTCCACTTGTTCTCATCCACCATCACAATTTATTATTATTACAGAGCCCAAATGCTGATGCTTATTTTATTGTCTCACAAAGGGTAGATGGCTGAGTCCGCCTAGGAGCTGCAGTAAGGGCAGGGCATGATGCCCATACCTAAGGCTGTATATGACAGTAGTTGTCATGATAGAAACAATTTCTGATGGTAATCTAAACTTGCACACTACATTAAGACATGTCCGAGATTTCTGACTGACTTATTCCTTCATCTATCACTTGTTTGATTCGCCACTCTGCTCATTCGTAATTCCCTCACTCTCACTCCTGGCTTAAAACCTACCTGCTTAACGAATCCTTTCCCAGTAGTTTCACGTTTTACTGCCCCCGGGCTGCCTTCAAGAACTATCACCGGGACCATTTCATCTGAGCTACATTCGTTTTTACTATTTCTAACATGGCTGCTGTATGTGTAAAGGGTGCTTCCAAATCAGAGAAGGCACCGAATGGAAGAACATACTTGGAATGTGCCGAGTTGGAAGAGATAAAGAAATTGTTGAAGTGAACAGTGTGTTGCCTTGCACGGCTGTTGTTGCCGCGGTCGCCATCTGTTGCAAGCTCACGTGGACCAACTTGCTTTTCCATCTGTATTTTTTGTCGTTATTTTGTGACCTTTGTGTATTGTTTGGCTAAATTTTGGCGCAGTTATAATTTTTTGTCCAATTTTTACGTTACCAAAAAATCTCTCATTTAATATGCACAGATGTATAATATGATGGCCAACTTTGGAACAGAAGTTTATGGTAAAGTTTAAGTTATGCATAGAAACCGACAACCATGCTGAGTACATTAGGTTGATGGCAGCTGAATGCGGACTAGGTTTTATTTTGCAGGTGGTTAGCTCACTGATGTGCAAATGTGTTGTGCCATGACATTAAATGCATCTGCTAATGTCTTGCATGCATCAGAATGGACAGATAATTATTACAGTTTTGTCTTCTGCCAAAAATGTTTGTTGTCCGTTTTGTTTAAGCAGTTTTTGTCAACAAGAAATGGCTACCAAATATATAATGCATATAAGTGCAGTCAAATGTGGCAAGATGTGGCCTAGAATGTCAGTTTACCTTTGCACAGTTATGATGATGGCATCTAAATGTTGACAGTGATCAGCAACACTCTAATCTGTGAGAAGGAAATTAAACTGGCACACTTGTCTGTATGGCTGTATAATGCATGCCACTTCTTTGAGAAGGCTAATACTAGTAAAAGAATTCGGCATATCGTAAGTGAGAGTTTGTGATATTTTCCAACAGATTGTGCATAGGAAATTTTCGATGCTGAATTCTCTTAAGTTCAAATTTATATGCTGTTTCAGTGCACTAATAGTTGTTGAATGTAGCACTTTAACTCAACAATGTCTGATAAGTTACGCATGAATATACAATGCAGTCGATAATTATCAAATCTGCTATTGCTTTATACGACTGTTCAGCCACATTTCTAGTTTTTTTCTGTGTTCAGCAATCTGACTTTTATATGTGACTACTTTGTGCAGATTTATTTGCTAAATGGCTTGCTGGGTTGTTTGCTGTTAAATATGTTGTGGATATATGTAAAGGTGGTACAGTGCTGTCATTCATGTATGTACCACAGTTAAGCGTACTGTTAACAGACAGAATGCTGAATCTTGGTTTCAAGTTATGGTAAACACTACACTTTGCTGTCACAAGCTGTGGCTCTAAGAGGTATTGCTTGTACGTAAATGCTTTTTGAAATATGACATAAAATAAGCATGAAAGATGATACATAGTTGTTTTGTTGTCCTATGCAGTGTACACAGTAAAGCTGTCAGTGTGCTTTATCAGCATAGGTCATTTTGTTGAACTTCTTGGTCTCAGTTGTGTTCATGTGAAAACTGTTGTGTGAGTAATGACTTCATATATGTAGATGTGTGTAGATGGGAGATTGCGTCTGTTCATTATGTTTTGACAAGATTTGTGAAATATATGTTGCGACATGATCAGACTGATATTGACTGTTTTGTCATGTTTTTGTATGCATGCCACATAGAATACAGAATTAAACAACAATTTAAACAAGACAATTGGCTGAAATGATATGCCACACAGTCAGCCTACCTCCACAGTTGTGCAGTGCCCACTAGCGAATATGTTGGAAAATTTAATGACAACTGGTATGTTGATGTACCTCTAGACTTAGGTAATAACAATAATAAATAGATTTGTATAGTTCCATTGGGTCGTAACTTCAGAGGTGCTGGGGCCAGGTAGCATGTTAATGAGCAGAGGAAAGAGAAAGTCTGAGAGACAGCTTTATCATGCAGCAATTGCTAGTGGCTAATTTGCAAATGTCATATATATGCTTAGCAGATCGAGCATCTTAATTTTTGGGGTGACAATTATACTGTAACATCGTGAAATGCTGTGATGTATATATTCTTATCCATTGCAAGTATTTACTCAATATCGGTAAACCTTTCAAACATACAACAGTGTACGTGTAAGTTACATGGTTCCCATTTTGACACTTTCTTTTAACATGAAATATTTGCCCATGCTGAAGTCAGTCTCGGGGTACACTTTTACCTCCAGCTGTCTGTGTGTCTGTTTTTCTGCACAAAAACTAAAATAAACGATGCATCTAGAATCACCAAACTTGACGTAGAAATGGTTCACCATGAGTCCTGGAAACTCATTTATTTTGTCATTAAAAGGTCAAGGTCATGAGTCACAAAAACATTGCCGGCATGGGTCTTAGCACTGTCGTCAGTGCTGGCTTCTTCCAGTGTGTTGTCTCTCTCAGGTATTCTGCTTCTTATAAACCCAAACAAAAATCTGCTAAATTATTCAGAAGTCTTATAAATTGTGTAGTTATGTTTTGACATCTTTATTTACACATAATTGTATTATCTGTTGTATTATTGAACCTGTGTTTGCATCTATAAATTATTATTTTACTGGTGCTATTGATTAAAAAAGCACCAGAATTTTGTCGTTCAAGACTCCACTACAAAATTAAACTGGAGTATTACAGTATATTAATGTAAACATTAGCAGAGCCCACTCACAATTTTTCTGAATGAATCTGCATTTTCTAATTCACGATTACAATAGAAATGACTCTGTATGATGACGAGGAATGTAGTTACTGAATAGTTACGCAGCACATGGTATTATTGGTACAGTTGAACCTGTCAAAAGTGTGCACATGTCAAAACATTTTTGTGTGTCACATGTTGACTCTTCAACTTGTCACGTGCAAATGCTTTACCAGTTTCTTAACACATATCTGTCGTTTGTTGTCTTGAATTGTTGCCGTTGATATGATGTGTTTGCTACACATGATGAATTGTTAAGGATTTCCAGTGATCTGATCTGACTGTCATTGCACACTATAATGGCTGATAGTAAGTAATTTCACGCTGTGTGGTCAGTCGGCAGTGTGGTTAACAGTACATGGAATATATAATGCACAATTGCATGTACTTATTAACAGTTAAATTGACTAATTACAAACTTGTCAATTTGTTCTACAGATGTTCGGTTATTTGCAGTGATTTTCTATGCCCCCTTGGGGTGGCAGACTGGCGAGATCTCCCACCCTAAAAATGAATTTACCAAAGGATAAATCCACAGAGGCAGGCAAAGGTGAAGGAATTGACGGTGGGAAAGAGTGGCATTCAATGTGACCTGTTCGAACTCACCTGAGCCATAATACTAGGAAAATCACTGTGTAGTTGGCACATAGTGTACACACACAGCTAGTATTTATGTGAGTGAGAAGTATGGCAGTCACTAGTCTGTCGGCGGAAACAGCTCGAGGCATGCTCCACGGAAAAGAGGCATCGACCAGGAACAGTGGAAAATTGGGACAAGATGCTGAGGATGAGGTTGAAGGCTGTGGGGCAGAGTATCTCCGTTCTCGATGGGTGATTTTCCATGTAAAAACTGGTTCAGTTGAATCTGCAGTATTTTAGCCCTTGATTTAAAGAACACTAGCTGTCACGCTTATCATAGTTGCTCGGAAAGCATGTTACTACAAATATCAAGTAAGACTCTAGCGGCAGCATTGCCATGGTTATGTAAATTGTTGATTTCACAGTATTATTATTTGGCTGGAAGTTAGGCTTCCGCAGAATATTGGATTCACTTTAGAGCGCATTCTGGCGGTGTTCACGCATTCAGCTATAACTCCGCCGAACGTGAACCGATTTGGGTGAAATCTGCCTGAAATTTACTACGAAATGATCCGTCTACGGGATGTCTAGTTTCTAGTTTCGGCTTGTATGATAAATCATAAATCCTATAACCTAAACTGTCTTGAATGAGCAGTGAAGTCCTAAGTAAATAACCAACTGACATATTCTTGCAAAATACATGTATTCAGATTTATTCACCACTGAGACAACAGCTGCACAACATCGATTTTACAACCAAAATAACATGTAAGTTTACTAAAAAACACTCAGAAGAGTTCAAATGACTGTGACGGCGCCACCTAGCGAATACTGATAAAAGCATAGTGATGCTGACAGATGTCGGTGAAAAATACTGCATCTATCTGCATTGGATCCAGATTAGCGCCAAAAACTAGTCGAATTAACAAGTTGTATCTTTGGTCGAAATTTAATGAATCGTCCGCAACGTTTGGACAGCAGTCCTGCTGATAGGTAGAATGACAGACAGACAGTCACAAACCGGAATGATCGCGTAACATTCGCGGGAGTAATAAACGAAACAAATACGGTGCACTCAATAATTTGACATTTAAAAATACTAGATTAGCGCCAGTCTACAGCCGTGCTATAAAGTTGGCCATGGAACAAGATAAGTGAATATAGGGTGACGTGAAAAACGGCCATTTGCAAGTGTGAGTCAAACTTCGCCAATTTATGACCGATTTTCTAAACTGTTTCTTCAGCAGTAATGTGGTAAATTCATTAGTAAACATCGTGTCACACCTTAAATGTGTTGGCTGTACTACTTTCAGGGCGAGGCCAGAATATACTGTATGGGTGGGGGCTATAGCCCCGAGTTATGGCAAGCGCGGTAGTGTGAGCCTTAGTGGTGGTCTTGGGACTATGCCCCCACTGGGGTCCAGGGGTAAGCCCCCTGAAGCTGAAAGCGATTTAAAAACTAAGTAATAATGCGCTCTGGAATTGACTATTTGACCTTTTGGTGCTTTCAGATATTTCGACCATTACTGCTTACTTAATGTTAAATGCCTATGCAAAATCACAACTGGCGGTAAATCGAATTTATTTGAATCATGTTTTCGGGATGGATCATTAATGTTTGGGGGCTGTCTGTGGCATGTGGGGCTTATAGCCCCTTCCTCGCCCTGACTACGTTCTGAAATATTGGTCACATTTTAACTATTAGTGACTAATGTCCGGTCTTTTGAGTCACCCTGTAGTTGGGTTAACAGTGGTTGAAGTAAGCTGGAACGTCAATCCATCATCATCATCAGATGGCACGCCCACTATGTGAGCATAGCTGTTTCCACAAACGCCATTCCGGGGTCCCCGAATTTGTCCCGTTAGCATTCCGTGGTCCCTAAACAAGTAAAATTAAACTGGAACGCACTGTTCCAGGGCCCAAATATGTACATCATATAAGTTGTACAATTTGACGATTTGTTTCTTGCAGCTATATTGCATTTTTCACATTGTTTGCAATGTAGGCCTACATATGCCATAATGTGTGGCCTTTGACTAGGCCTACTTCGGCGTTGACTGCGAGAAGCAGTCTGTGTCGAAGGTAACTCTGACCGGGCCGTCTTTAGCATTGGGGCTCCAGAGAAGGCAGGAGGCCCACATTTTAAAAGAGTTCCTGGGCCCAAAAAAGTATACTTTAACCACTGAGGGTTGAAATCCGTATTTGAAACAACAGTTTATACTTGAGAACACAAAACGTCGTCGTCTAAAATTGAATAGATGATTAATGAAACAAAGGGATGATCAATGACTTTAAAACATCAAAGTCGGCATTAATGTCATCACCGTACTAACGCTATAATGAAAATCACTCGCATTTATGCATACAACAAAATGTCTGTATAAGGCACGCAGTGAATACCAACCGAACATGTAGCTTTCCACAGCACTATTGTGAAAAATAAAAATGTACATTACATAATACATACTTTAGTGAAATATATGATAAAAATGAAACAAGATGCAGTCGGAGACGGCAGGCTTCGATCCCGGTGCCGCCACCTGGCGAACTCGACGAAACGCGTCGTCTTTGATTTTGGCCCATACGCTCCACGTCATCAATAAAACCGGAAGTACATTACCTAGTGTATTGCCGTCAGAGGAGGACCGAGCCACGGCCACGTGTAATACGTACAGAAAATTTGGTGAAATTTGGACGAGCGGTTTCTGGGATATGCGAGCGGACAGACATACAGAGAGGCTGATTGCAATACTTCATACCCCTACTGGGGACGAACTAGTGAGTACGATAAACGATATAATACATTCAGAGACAAACTACACTGCAAATGATGTGACGGAATACATATTACAAATATACCGGTACATGTACTAATATAACTTGCTATACAACATTGACTGTCATAAGGCTATTAATGCACAATGTTCAATAATAATTGTCAGTTTCTTATCTATTAACAATTCAGTAATTCGATCAAATATCTTTGAATGACAGTAACAAAAGGAAACATTAAATGTACAGTGTTATGCAATAACTTGACAACTCGATGGCTTTCTGCAAGATATGTGCGGCCGTGTCATTTAAGAAACAACTAATAAGAACGAGCCTGCAATTGCGGGCAGCAGCTTGGCCTCTGGCGAACTCGACGAAACAACGTTGTCTTTGATTCTGGCCCATTGGCTTCTTTATGTGAAAAAATGATGTCATCCACAAAACCGGAAGTACATAACCTATTGCTCTGTCGTCAGAGAAAGACCGAGCCACGGCCACGGGTAGGCCTAACACGTACAGAAAATTTCGTAAAATTGGGACATGTGGTTTTTGAGACATGCGAGCGGACAGACAGACAGACAGACACGCTGATTGCAACACTTTGCACTCCAACCGTAGGCAAAGTAATAAGAAGCTTCACAACTACTTTGCCGATTACTTGTAGTTCAGGCATATACTTGTGTAAGTGCAGTAAGTATAGAAGCTTTGCAGTCATTGCAGTTCGCCTGATAGTAAACGGCGTTAGCACCGTTTTCCACAGGAAAGAATTCCCAACGTGCTATGAGTGCGTGAAGAATTCATTCCGGGCTAAAAGGTGCCGACGTTATTCAAGTCGGGTTAAGAGTTGATGAGTCATTACGCTGGCCGCGTCCATAACGGAAAGCGTAATGTAACGGTCTGGCGTCCGTCCGTCTGTCTGACTGTCCCGTCAGCATACTCACCGAGACTCGCCAAAGGTGGATGGGGTCAGAGTACATTTCGGCGTGATAATAAGGAGGACCGACATATTTGTTATCAACTCACTGGTGTACATAGGGTGCAGTGAGGACTACGATCCCATGTATCCACGTATGGCAAACAAACTGGACACTCCCGGGAGGTAATGCGATACACTCATGTGCCGATGTATATACCAACAACATCTAAGACTGTCTTTCAACAGCATTTTAACTGTCATAAAAGTTAATCATAATAATGTTCTCGTCGGATGTCTGCACTTTAACTTGAAAATGCATAAAAGTGTTATTTTTCCGGCTGGAATCCATCAACGTACAGTCCTCCCCTAGTAACTAGCTGGATTAATAGGGGGATGAAGAGATTGGAAAGGAGAGACGGAAAGCCAGAACAGGGATGGAGGAAACAGTGATCCTTCTAGGTTGAAATCCTGTGTGTACAGCAGAGGCCTAAACTACGAACAGTTCAAGCGACTTCTAAAAACATTTCTATTTGGGATTTAGTAGACCACGGCGCATGGTGACTTTGCTTTTGCGCTTTAGAAATACCCTTACTAACCAACTAACTAAACTGCAGCGATTTCATGGACCGTGGTTCACGGACGATGTGTTTGCCAGAATGACGCGTAATGAACACACTGCCAGTGACACCGCGGACAACGCGTAGGACGTAGAACTATATTCCGATCATCTGCATGTCGACGAGGCGGTTTCCGATGAATTTGCGGCCGCATGCTCCGAGAACTCTCTCGGCGTCGACGCGTGAAGCGAACGTGACGTACGCGTCACCGCTCGGTCTGCCGTCTGTACCTTGCACGAACTGTATGTCCGGCACCATCTGACATTCAGTACCAACATACGCAGTATAAGTTCACTGGTTCGCAATGGCATGGTGATGCCACATGAAAGTTACGAGAAATTGATAATTCTATATTCAAAAGTCGCGTTCATTAGACAGATACCACAGTAAACTGTGACGGTTGAGTTTTAGAAGACGCGGAGGTCTCATTTCTGAAATTCTAAATATATGCCCCTGAGTACAACATAATAATGTTAACGAAAAAGAAACTGAAAACTAGACGGGTTGCAGTATATCTGGAGGCACACTGCAATATAGACTCGAAGAGAGCGTTTACCACCGGCGTACTCGACAGGTGACACAACTGTTTACCTATTTACTGACGCACAAGCTGTTTACTTCCTGCATTCGACGATACCTAGTGTCAACTGCCTGCGACTGAGTGATGCCCCGTTATCTCCCGTGTTACTTACTTTCAGTTTCTAATTTAGTCTGCTTTTCTTCAATATATCGCTCACTAGGCCGCACCAGAGCCATCTCTATGGCTCTGTGCCGCACCAGCAATACAGCGTACTATTGGACAATATCGGACAACGGACGTTGCCAAACATTTGGGTAAGTCCTTTTCTGGTGCGCAGGGTACATCTCAGGGGAAAGACTTTGAAGTGATTCTAACGTTAAAAATGGAAATTAGACTAGGGGGACATTTGGCCGTGGGTTTTCGGCATTTGTAATCATTGCGGAGTTATGACGGTTTGAAGTCGCAAGACCTGGAAATTTTGTGAGCAATTTTTGCGCTTTTTGGAAAAACAATCCCTCTCAAACTGTCGTTACTGCGCGAATCACGCCCAAAATCTGCCAGGGCCAGTCCCTCGCATTTGGCTCACAATGTTCCAGATTTCATCGAAATCGGTTTACTTTCGGCGGAGTTATTGCCGAACGCATGAAGAACGTTTTTGTCCCGTACAGTATTTACCATATATGCTCTTGGAGCCTATAAAAAAACAAAAGTCGGTAAGCAGTAAGCGGTAAGAACTATCGGTGACTACAACGAAAGTGGCCAGATTCCATTTGGTAGGAAACTCCGTGACTACTGTTCAATGATTAGATTAAAATTACTTCAAGAACTGGGTCATCACCTTTCTTTCCCTGCCACCACGAAGCGACATTTAAGAAAACCATCTAAGAGTCCGAGGGAGCGCTAGCTGTAAGCTCGCTTGCTGAGATCTAGGGCGAAGTCTTATTCAGCTGAAGTCGATTATGGACAGAACAGACCGACCGAAGTTCGACTTCGGCGTCGAAACTGACCTGTCACGTAGTTT
>Ga0209363_1000854_pt1 | contig 13290 bp, 10 predicted proteins | sample WorMetexBAHAMAS3_FD_187385 | JGI IMG/M metagenome (GOLD analysis project Ga0209363, IMG submission 187385) | Marine gutless worms symbiont microbial communities from Max Planck institute for Marine Microbiology, Germany - Inanidrilus exumae... | ecosystem: Host-associated > Annelida > Digestive... | reverse complement strand
GTTATGCATCTAGTTAGATATATTTTTACTTATGCTTTTGTGCATCTAACTTTCGTTCACAGAACGGCCTGTTTGCACAGTAGTTAAAGAACATCAGATAATGGCAGAGGCTGCAAGCTAGTCGAGATTTTATGAGACATTGATGTTTGTGATATTTTCAGTAAGTAACGGTGATATTTGGCCATATGACAAAAATAACACTTGTGTAGTAATTGAGATATTAGTTTTGACTGCTCAGTTGTTACACAGTAGACTCACATGTAACATATATTGTGTCATTACATGTGGTACAGAAACATGGCTACTGTTCTACACAGGGTTCTCACAGACCCTGGAAAGTTGGGCAAGTTATGGAATTTAAATTTGTAATTTCCACGCACAGAAAATTCTGGAAAACAGCCTTGGTCCTTCAAAACCCTGGGTAAGTGCCAGATATGTAGTGAAATAGTGGCTTGATAGTGGCTTTTTGTGTACCATGTAAGTATGGGGTTGTTGCTGTGTCTGTGTGTACCGTGGCTACAACTGATGATGGATGGTGTTCCAAGTGTTGCTGTATCTAAACTCTGTATGTATCCAGTGATTTTAGCGGCCCACAGTGAGCGTTTATGATTTGTACAGTGGCAGTAATGTTATGTGTGTGTTTCAGCTGGACAGTCTGAAGAAAGACCTGAAGCTGGTACGTTTGACGTTGGAAAGAGACTGCACAGCGTTGCCAACGGCGACCAACAATAACAACAATGATAGCCAGTTGAGTGCTGGTGATGCGGCTTTAGCATCAGACAGCAGACGCAGTCTGCAGGCTGACTTATCAGTGAATGATGAATTGACACGAAGTCCATCACCATCCCTCACAAGGAACGTTAAGCGTCGATCCACCGTCCCTAAAGGGTCTGTCACACTCTGCATCTTTCTTTCTCTCTGTCTCTGTTGGCTACGTTCTTCAAGGCTTGGTCGAGCAACAAGTATCCAAGAAGAATCTTTTATGGTTGCTGAAGTGGGATGATGACCTTCCTGATGGTACTGTCAGTGGTTCTGATAGTAACAGTAAGTAAGTAAATTTATAGAGCGCAGTTATCGTCAAGAACCTCTAACGCGCTGAATGCACTAGTATCGAGTGAACAGGTACGTTTTGAGCAAACGTCTGAAAGAGTCTGCACTGATGATCGGGTCCCGGATTAAATCTGGGACAAAATTTCAGACTGTGGGGCCGTCAACTGAAAAGGCCCGTCGGCCGTAAGTGTTGAGCCGGTAGTGAGGTACTGCAAGCAGTTGACAGTTGGCGGAAGGCAGGTGCTGCCGAGTGTCGACACCGGCGGCCGGAACGCAGTAGTCCGACAGGTACGGCGGTGCGCGGCCGTTCAGACACCGGTGAACTGTCACTGCCAGCTTGAAAAACACCCGGTCGGGGACGTCGAGCCAGTGAAGTTCGTCATGCAGTATCTGACCCAGGCCGCGGTCAAACTTCATGTGCCGGTGACGACACGCGCAGCAGCGTTCAACACACACTGTAACAGTATTAGAATAGTTGTAGTTGTAGTTATTTGTATACAATCAGCCATTTTCTCACCACTCATTGTTCATTGCACGCATCTTTCCACTGTTAGTGATAGCTGCTACACGTACCTGGAACAGTCTGCCTCAGCATGTCACCTCGGCATTTTCTCTACCAGTCCTCAGAGCAGTCTGAAGACCTCCGGTCACTATCCTGATAATTACTGTCAAGTACATTGTAAACTGCCTATGCAGTGAGCCTTGTCGTTTTGGACACGTCACTCATTCATTTATTGCGTCATTGGATTACATTGTAGCTCTGATCATAATGATTACTTGTGTGTTGTTCTTTTGCTTTCCATTTTGTATGTAGTATTGGCGTCACTCAGCAGCGTCCTGAATCATACCCGGCAAGAGAAGAAGTAGGTCGGTCGCAGTCCGTGAGGTCATCGGCTGCAAATCACCGTGTGTTCCGTGCCAGTGACCTCACTGTGGGCGAAGTGCTCGGACGTGGCTTCTATGGACAAGCCGTCAAGGTCTGTGACACGTCATGAACACTCTTGGCATGACACTCTGATAGCACTGAAATATAATACAGAAAACATATGCAGTACAGTCTGAAAGGGACAAGAATACACAAAATATGTGAGTGAACAAATTTAAATGTGTGAGAAGTGCTTGAAAGGAAAGTGTCATAAGTGCTTGTGCTAGAAATGCATCTTTGATGTTCAGATTTATGTTGGCAATTTTTGCACTGAAACGTCAGCATTTTGTATTTTTTTACAGAAAGTCTATGTACGAAGTGAGTGAGTGAGTGAGTAAGTTAAATTACACACAGCGCATTAAAAGCAAAAAGTCACTAGTGCGCTGCAGCCTCGCCAAACAAAAACGTCTTTAAAAGTCGTTTGAACTGCTCGACTTCCATGTCGGGCTGTCGCAATGTAGCGGGAAGACAGTTCCATACTTTCGGACCCGCCACCGAAAAACTCCTGTCTCCAAGCCGAGTGTTGGTTCACGACAGTGAGGGCATTGGCGTCAGCCGAGCGAAGACAGCGCCATCCGGGGTGAGCAAAGTACTATATATGGTGTTACATTTGTGGTCCTAAATGTCAAGTACGTTCACGTTGAACACTGTGTTCCCTGCACATCCAGACATGCTGTGTCGTTTGATGCCAGTGACACTGTGTCATTTGAGTGTGCTGACGTCCATGGCACTGTGTCGTTTGAAGGTGGTGCACCGTGTCACTGGTGAGGTGATGGTAGTGAAGCAGCTGTTGGAGTTTGACAGGGAGGCACAGGAAAGTTTTCTCAAAGAGGTCGCTATCAGTGCTTGTGTTTGCTGAGTGTCAGCAGCAGTTTTTCACAGCTTGTGAAACTTGTCTCAAAGCTTTAACCCTTTTAACCCTTCTTCACTGGAGAAACTGACGTGGAGGTAGTGGACTTGATAGCTTAAATTTCTTTTTCTGTTTCTGTTGCTGATGCAGCCAGCTATAGCTGGACAGTGTGATATAAGTTTGTATGTTCATCCCACAGTAGCTGGATTACATTGATCGTCATTATAGATCCATTCTGCTGTTGTGCGATGCCGCATTCAAAGGGAACGTGTAACGAAGACATAGTGGGTGGTCCTGGGAGTGTCTGATCTGTCCTTGCTGGATGAATATGTCAGGGAGGCATTTAGACAGGCTGTGTGCTAGGATGTTGTGTATGTTGAAGGTGTCGGTGTTGCGGAGCCTGGATCATCCCAATGTGCTGCGGTTCATTGGCGTCATGTACAAAGACAAGATGCTGAGTCTCGTCACTGGTTTGTATGTTAATTAGTTGAACCATTTGTCGTTCGTTGTTGTAACACACAAGTACAAACTTCACATTTTTTCTTACTTTTTCTCTGTCTTGTTGCACGCAGATCTCTGTGGACAGATTTTCGCCAGATTTAGCACATATATAAGGGTTGTCGACGAAATTATCTGTGACAAATTTTTCAGTTATTGGTTGAGGGTGTTGATTTTGTGGGGGGGCAAATTCTGCCCTTTTCACTGACAAGCCCAGTTGCCATTAACACAGGGCTAGTGCTACCAGGCAGCCAGTGATTTGGGACATATGTCGTCATGATGGTTTATGGTGCAATTGAAAATGTAACTGTTTTGGTTATGTTCAGTTTATTTTTAGTGTCTTTTGTACATACAAGACTGGGTAATTTATAGGGCTGACAGTATTCCACGGGCCGCATAATTTTGAGCCGAGCCGCGGAATTTACCCGTCGCCACGGAATTTATCCGTTTCCGCGGAATTTGATAAAATGGCCGATGATTAATTCAGTCACTAATGTGACGACGTAGTACAGTGTAAATAAATCCAGTAAAATTGCCTTCTTTCACTCCGATTGTGGTCATATACATTTGTTTCTTTTACAGGCTTACAGTCTGAGTGTGATATATGCCATGCCGGTGAGGCACCGTAACCAATCGATTTCATCACATTTTTTAAAAAACACCATTATGTTTTCATGTACTTACAATGAAATTTAGCAAAATGTCAGTATTTACTAATTGAACAGCAGTCAGTTCGGTTTACTCATAAATGGGAGGCTACAGTTAAGCTGCAGATTATTTGGATGATTTTTCTGTGGCTTACTAAAAACTGAGCCGCGGAATTTGGCAAACATTTTCTCAGAGAATTGTGGGTCCTAGTAATTTATGTGGCTTATACTTGGTATGTTTCAGAGTTTATAGCTGGTGGCACACTGAAGTCTCGTCTGATGGATGCGTCAGTCGAATTGCCGTGGGAACTTCGCGTCAAGCTGGCAAAGGACGTATCCAGTGGCATGGTATTATGTGATGTGATATATGATATGCTATTATGATATGATATGTATTGTGATTTATAGTGAGTGCATTGACTGCAGATATTACTTTCTGTTTCTGTTTAACTGTCCTGGTTTTTCCAATTTACTCCGGGTTAGTGCTGGGATTTGTGGAGCCGGTATTTTTTGAGATCACTGACCTCAGCCAGGGAAAATGGCCACTGGTCTCATCTTGTCTTCATCCACTACCGGATACATGTGAGGAACGGTCATCTCTCCCTTTTTGCCAGTGACAGTCCTTCAAAGCATTTACCATTGATTATCAGCAGATGACACAGTTGACATCTCACACAGTATGTTGACATGCAGTAGTGACACTGACAGTGACATTCTGGCATTGTTGTTTATCGTAAATATTTATTTTATCTTGGTGTTATTAACATTCATAACTGTCTGGCATGTTGCAGGCATATCTCCATTCCAGAGACATTATTCACCGAGATCTCAACTCCCACAATTGTCTTATCAAAGAGGTAAATAAAGACAGATTGCTTTAATTGAACTAGCACTTACTGGGTACAACATCAGAAAATACATTTCTTTTGTGTGTGCCGTATATAAACATACTAGCGGTTATACCTCGCATCGACGGCACTCGAATCTTGCGCCTATGATGATCGCTCACATCTCATGCTTACAGCACTTGATCCGTTGCACTTGCGGCCCACTAGTTCCGAATTTCCAGACGGAGCTAGTTTTGCACTCTGTTAGTCAGATGTCCATTATTGGCCATTGATTTGCAGCGGCGTACAGACAACGCGTGGAGTGCCAGCCCGCGGCTCAAGCGGCACTTGCTACTCCCCCATGACCATCTAGTGATTGTAATGATCCCACATGCCAAATTTTATGCAGATTTGCTTAAAACTGTGGCCATGCATAGGGAACAAAAAACAGACGAACAGACACGCGGTCAGTCATTTTCGCTTGTATAATATATAAGATCAGTGTCTTGTCATGTTATGATGCAACATGGAAATGCACCACGTAACCCGTTACAGTAAATGTTAAATGTTAATAAACAGTTTGTTGGTGCACTAGGACTTGGGACTGACCAACCCTCATTCACTGGAAAACGACTGTTAAAAAGCGATGGTGAATTTTTACCTGCACGACATTATGCTCGTGCGGGTATTAGTGTGTCGGTCCATCCGTCCATTTGTCCGTCTGTCACATGCCGGTATTGTACCAAAATGGCCAGACTTAAGATCACGCAAACAACGCTGTCTGATAGCCCAAGGACTCTAGTTTTTTGACGCCAACTGTCATTGGTGGACGACCCCTCAATTCCCCTGAAATTTGTGTTTGAAGTGACCCACCCCCCCTTTCAAACACAACAATTTCGACTAGTATCCACTCATAGTGCCTCAACCGTGAGAGCTAGCGAAAATCCAGTTAGCACTTATAGGAATTCGACCACGCGCTTTCCAACGAGCCATAGGCGAACCGTGTACGTTGCCCCTAAGTCCCTTTGGGTAATATGAAAACGTGAAACACAAAACGCGATTTTGCTTTTTTGCCAGTAAAATTCAACTTCTGTCGAAAGAAGTCTGCTGCAAAGTTTCTTTGTGTGAAAACTTCCAGAGGCAGCGTCGTAGCTACATCATTCCCATTTAATGGTCCATAGACGGATTGCTGGCGACGTCCCCATCTACCTAAAATTTGCGCTGCTTTGTAACAAGGGTCATTTCTGGACAGCCAGATGCAGTCAAACCAACAAATCCAATGAGCTTTTGCCATTTTGGAGTCAGATACATGCTACCATTGCGGGCATAGAAACAAACTAGATTTAGACTTATAGTAGAGTCGTGTTTTCTTGTATTTCTGTGAAACTTGTCTCCAAACTGCTTTTACAATACAATACAATACAATAATGGTTAGTTTAGTGCCCAGCCTACAACAAAAACGGAACGGCTAGGCATTACAATGTTGATAAAAAATAAGTGATAAAAGCCGATTAAAATGAAATGTTGAACAGATACGTTTTCAGCTTTTGCTTATAACCAGAAAAAGTCTCGGCTGATCTAACAGATTCAGGCAGACTGTTCCATACTGTCGGACCGGCAACAGAGAAGGCTCGGTCTCCAAACTTAGTTTTTTTCCGTGGAACAATGTAGTCTAGGCTGCTGGCAGAGCGAAGACGTTGATGTACTGGGTTGCTGCTCGGTTTTGGCATAACAACTATTTGTGTTATGGTAAATATTGACTGAAAAATAAATGCTGTTACAGTCTGTTCTGTTTGCGATGTTCCATTATATTCATAAGTTCATAAGTTAATACAGTTCAACGCTTACAGTTATAAAAACATGACCAGCGCGTTACAAAATGTCACACACAATATAAAAACGAATAAAAACGGCCTATGATGAAAAACTATTGTGTTGGTTTTTAGTTAGGTATTATGGTTAAAGCTAGAGCGAGGGACATATTGCAACACGGATACAATGAGATATTGAACAGAATATGCCTTATCAAGTTAACAAGTGCTGTTACAGTTATGATACATGCTGCATGGATCACTAACTAAACTGAACCACTCAGATCACCTTACTTTGACCACGACCTGGTGTTTTGTCTCACCAGGATGACACGGTGGTCGTAGCGGACTTTGGTCTGGCACGGTCGGTTGCTGTCCGTAATCGATCATTCGTGGATGGTGATGGTCAGACTTTATCCAGCAAACGTCGAATGTTTCGACGTCACAAGTGCAAGACGATCGTCGGCAACGTGTACTGGATGGCGCCGGAAATGATCCACGGACTCACGTACGATGAGAAGGTGGATGTGTTCTCATTTGGAATGATTCTTTGTGAGGTAAGCAATACCAGAATTTTTGTCATAATATTAACCAGTTCATACCAAACATGCGAGGAGTTCAACTCTTACAGTTAACAGAGTTAACATGGAACATGGTTGTGTATGTGTGTGTTTGTGTACACACATTGCCTTAAAGGTGATATGCAACGATTTTTTACCAAATTGATTAAAAGTAGTTTCTAGCTGCTTACTGCAATATAAACCCGTTTGTATAAGAAATTTTGATAAATTATGCCGTAAAATGCTAAAAAGTACAAGTTGGTATAGTTATTCTTCAGCTGTTTCCGTCACGTGTGACGTCGTACCAGGATACGCTTCGAACACTTGTTTAGTTTGCGTTGTTATGCATTATTGAGATTAGATAAGAAGTTATTTATTTTACCAATTTATGTTTTAAGAACCTATTTCTACGTTGTTATGCCTATGTATTGTGTAATGTCTCACTCAACACTCCAATAGCCTGTTACCTTGTTTGTTTTCATGGTATGACATCATCACTTGCAAAAGTAAACAAATCATCGGGTGCGCACTTTCGGGCGCTTTTCTAAAATTTCCTAATTTTTTTATGTTCTTTAATATTTAAATAGATTTGCTTATATTATGGGCAATTTACTTTAACAACCAAAAAATCATTGCATATCATCTGTAACAACTGTCTTCTGTGTGAGCCTGGGTTAAGCAGTTGTTCTGTTGATTTTCTGTGTTTACCACTTAGAAACCTGGCGGCCCTCTTTGGATAGACAAAAACCTTTCGTATTCTGTTTAACAGCATCAGACCATGTCGTCTTCAGACACGCAGTCCGTCTAATTACATCAGCCTTCGTCATTGTTTGTTGTTTTGTTCCAGTCATCATCGTTGTTATGGTTCACTGTCCAGACCTCTTACTTACTCTCCCTTCCTGCCCTTCCTGATCACCAGACGGACTGATTTCATTCCCAACAATTCTCTAGGCGTGTATTTATCTTGCCTTTTTCACAATAAAACGACATATCCTTATCAACATGCTTACAATGCCTCATGCTTCACTCTGACGGTTATTTATTAAAATTTTTGTATGCAGTGTTTTTGATACTGTTTTGTAATTGTGCACATTGATGGACGTGTTCGTTTGTTCAAAGTTCCGAAATGGTGAAAAGCAATAACATAAGGTCGTCATAAATTTAACAGTTGTTTTTGAGTTTTTTTGTTAATGGACGCTGTGCTTTGCCATGCGTGTTACGATACTGTTACTGTGGCGGGGAGGGGCAGCTAACCTGTAGAAATCCCACTGTGGTAATCCGTGTCGTGCACCTAACCACCTTTTAGTTGATGATCACAGAAAACTGACCAGTAAAACTGAAAGTCATGTTACAGTTTTCCTGGCCTCCCGGAAAGCCCTTAAAAGTCCTGGAATTTTTCTCCCAAATGCTGCTCCCCGATCGGACTGCCCCCGCTCGACTTTGATCACGCCGAGTGTTAAGGCCCTGGAAAATCCTGGAATTTTGGGGTAATAACAGAGTGGGAACCCTGAACATTACCTGTAGAGAGTGGAGCTGTGCAGTGTCTTGGTGATGCTGGTTGAGTAGATGGCTTGGAAGTTGTAGACAGTGGTGTAGCACTAATGCAATGTTCTCATTCATGGCTGGATTGAAGCTGAAGATGTGTGAGTAGTGTGTTCAGTGTTTACTGTATATGTACAGATAATTGGTCGGACGCACGCTGACCCGGATTATGTGCCACGTTCACGAGACTTTGGACTCAATGTTGCCGCATTCCGTGCCAAGTACGCCAACGAGTGTTTGCCGGAGTTCTTTGACATTGCTGTGACGTGCTGCCAGATTACACCTGACGACCGGTATGGGTGTTTGTGGTCTTAGTCTGTGGCTGCAGCTGCACAGTACAGAGATGATGTGGGAGAAGACTTCAGCATCTTCTCGCTAACTGAATGCATTAGATGCCATCTGCAAGGGGCTTCAACAAAATCCTCCAGTTCTGTTCTAGACTTGTGGTGTTTGCTAAAGCTTATTGACCTGTATAATGTTCGTGAAATTGTTGGGTGTTGATTGTAGCTGTAATTGGTGTTGCTGATCCATGTATAAGTTAGTTAGTTCGAGCTTAACGTAGTTTCATGTCCCTTTCAGCACAAAGATGGATGGTCGGGTGGAGAGCTATCACTACCCAGTTAAGGAAGGCCTGTGATATATTAACCTCAACCCTGGTTGCTTTTCTGTTCAGCAGCCACCAAAAAAGGGAAAGGGATCGAGAGGCTCATTTAAATGGAGTGGGACTATTCTGGTAGAATGGGAAGGGATAGAAAAGCAAGAAAATAGACGAAGCGAGTAAGAAAGGGAAAAGTAAAAGATACTAAAAGATAGAGTAGAATGTGAGGAAGTGGAGAGGGAGGGGGATTGCCATGGGCCCACACTGGGCTGATCTGTGACACTTGTATTTCTGTGCATCAGCAGAAAATTGCCTTTGATTGCATTTCAGCATTTGGAAAGATTCATTTACTGAAACCGTGCGTGGATAGGATGTCGAGTTTTTCAAGGAAGATGAAACTGCCAGGCATTGATGAGGAAGCAGATGATGATGATGATGAACCGTAATGTACAGTAGAACATAAAGAACCAGCTGTAGAAACCAAATGTAATGCAGCCGTTAGCATTGGCATTGAGCTGCTATAAAAGTGCCAGTGCTGGGTTAATCATAATGACATAAGTTACTTAAATTTATTTAATGCAAACCACAACAACAAATGCACACACACACAGGGTAAGTTGTGTCAGATTTTAAAAAAATATTTAATGATTTCTTTACTGTCCATTACTTATTTTTTGGTCCCCTCCAGGACTTGAACCCACATGCTTGCTGAAGAGCAGTCTGACACTTTACCAACTGGGTCATCTCTGCGCGTTAGCTGTTGCATCAGTGAGCAGTGTCTGATGTGATGTGATGTGATGATGACAGGCCGTCGTTTGAGGAGCTGGATGCTCAGCTTGGTGCTGTGCTGCAGCAGCTGACTGCAGCCAACAGTGAATACTCGGTCGATGCTTCAGCAACGGTGTCCGTGCAGTAGTTTAATGTGCTCGCCCGTCCTGCTCAGTACAGCCACCGTTCTTCGTAGTACTTTACCGCAGGGTTTGGTTACAAATCTAAATTATACAATTTTCATTTTGTCTGACTAGCAACCGTGTGTCGTAACCGTGTGACCTGGACCTTTTGACCTCTGGATCAGTGCATGCTGAGCTTCTGCTATAGAGTATATGTGTACCCAGTTTGGTGTTGATAGCTGAAGCCATTTTCTTTTTAGAGTGCAGACAAACAGACAGACAGACGCGACTGAAAGCTATGCGCACATCAGTGGCTATGTTGGTGTGGGTAACAACACATGTTTACTGATGACAGCATACGTCATTCTGTGGCATGTATTATTATTATGTGCCGATTTCAAGAGATTTGACTGTTTCCTGACATTAAGAAGAGCCACTGCTGCTGCAGGCCACCAGTGCTTAAGGTGTGATCTTGCTGAGTCGTTACTGATGTTGTGCTGCTTGCGTGGAACTACTGCTTCATTGCTCAATGCCTTGTCGTGCTTCACATTTCCACGTATATTCCAGATATGTGTTTGTATTTTGTATGCATTGTTGTAGACTGGGACTTATTGTATGGAGTTGAGTGAAAGCGTGATTATTTGACTGCTGAATTATACGGATGTGCAAAGCTTCAATCGTTTTTCTAGGTTTACTTCACAACAAGCAGAGGGCGTTTCAACCATGTCAACAACATGCATTGGCAATGCGATGTCATTTGCATGTTGTGTCACCTTTCACGTGTCTGTTATGGTTTAACAGTTCTCGTGAAAATTCTTCAAGGGAGCCCTGTGTTGGGCATGGTATGCAATATACCCCAACCACTACAGCCCCGTACTGTTGTCCTAGTCTATGTTGAAAGTTGGATGTAAACCACGACATACTCAAACAAAGACATAGACTAATGGATTCAGTGTCAGAGATTATTTGCTGTGAAGTTTGTTTCAGCTGAAGAATCAATGACTTTTTGTGTTCATACTATTATATTTATCTTGTTTATTGCCGTCGTAGACCTGTGTAAAACGCATTGTTTTTATGGGTATATTTTTGCAGGAATGCATTTACCCACATTGTACAGTGGGATTGTAGGCCTACACTGCAGGTTGGTTGCTGCTGCTGACTTATGTTGTTGTTATTGTGTGTCTGTGTTTGTCTGTGTTGTGACCTGTGTTTTCAGTGCAGTGATGTTTTTGTTAATCGAGAACAAGGACCGACAATGATCCAAGGTCCTCCACAACCGTTTTGTAGGTTCCAGGAAATAAATAAAGCACTGTTGTCCAAGGGTTGCCGAATTCAACATTTGGGAGGCTTTTTGAAGACAAGCTTGTATGATAGGTGTATTTAAGAACTTTATGATGGAGTTATTGCATGCTAGAAATGCTGTTCACTGATAGCACACGAGTGCAGCTGACTTTCAGCAACTCGCATACATTTTGTGCCAGAAGTTGTATAGGTTTACGCATTTTTGATTTTTGGTTTTTAAGAGATATAATATATTAGTTTGTTACTTTGAATGCAACGTGTCTGTTGGTTACACATCATGAAGAGCGTCCAGTCTATAAATTTCACTCTAGAACCTGTGAGGGACAACCAGCTTAGTCTGGAAAGTCACCGTGAAATGGTTTTGTGTTGTTGGTTGTCTGTAGTGTTGAACTGACTCATTTACTTTGCCATTACTGTGCAGGACTCAGGACTGTAAGAAAGGCTCCATCCATTTCCAGACCTGACATTATACGAGGCAACCGAACCTGGCTTTAGTTTTTTATGTTTATTTTGTATTATAGTATATTTATTGGGGGCGTGTGTGCTTTTGTTGTGTTAGGTTTAGTTTCTTCGATACCATACTAAATGGTTGGCTGCGAAGAACTTCTCTGAAATGAATTTTTTGTGCCAAGTGGGACGTAAAACCGTAACTCAGTCGATTGGCTGACAGATGAATAGTTTATCAAGTGCCTTGTGTGGTGTGTTGAGTGCACTGTTCAGCAATCTGCGGGTCTTTTGTCTGCTTGTAGTGACGTTAATGTGCTTCACTTCTTTCCATCTGTGTTGTTTAATCTATGCAGTAATTTTAACTATTTTTATACTTTGATAATGTTCTGATTTTTGGTAAACTTGTTGAAAACCGGTCGTGTTGCAAAGTGATGTGTAATGATGCATCATATAATTAGTGATTTTTACAGCATTCAGTCTATGGTGGTATTTTGAGATGTTCAGGGTGGCCATGCCCAGGGTCTGTCACTCCCTTCTATTGATCCTCCTTCTGAAACCTGGCCTAAGCTGATCTCCGTGCTAACGACAGCAGATGCTAATTTGTTACCAGCAGTGCACATTTCGTGCCATTTCCACAGTTAGTATTGGACAAGTGTAGTGGTCTGCTGATGATGCAGTTACAAGGTTACAAGCTGCAGGCAATGGTAGACTATGTTCAGTTTGTCAGAACAGTGCAAACTGATCAACTGAATTTGAGTTGAAGAAATCACAGTGTGCGTTGGTGTAGAGTCCTGTTATCAAATTCAATCCTGTCATCTAATTCAACCTCAAGATGGGGTTCTTCTTTCTTTTGTGGATGGGAGTTGCCATAGTTCACGTTGGGAGTTCTCCAACCCTCTGGTGGGGCATAGAAAAATCACTACTTATAATGCGTGTGAAGTATACATACATTAAATTTTTTTAGCATCAAATTTTAACTGGTTGAAACTGTAAACCTCGTTATCGAACTGCCGGATATTATTGACAGAAATAGTGTTGTTCGTGCATGCATTTGACATTGAATGAACTTGTTAAGAACTGGCAACTACCGTACTTCCTCTAATAGAAGCCCCCGGCTTCTATTAGAACAATAGTGTCAGACCCCCGGCTTGTATTAGAGACCTGGCTTCTATTACAATCACCCGGTTCACCGATGAACATAACACTATTTAAAACACCAAGATTCTTGGTTTTATATTTATTACGTGCAAAGGGAAATAGCCGGTAGGCCATACTGCCGTTCTGCTAATCACGCAGAGGCCCGGCTTGTATTGGAGACCCGGCTTCTATTAGAACAAATGAAG
>Ga0209363_1000853_pt1 | contig 13299 bp, 7 predicted proteins | sample WorMetexBAHAMAS3_FD_187385 | JGI IMG/M metagenome (GOLD analysis project Ga0209363, IMG submission 187385) | Marine gutless worms symbiont microbial communities from Max Planck institute for Marine Microbiology, Germany - Inanidrilus exumae... | ecosystem: Host-associated > Annelida > Digestive... | reverse complement strand
TCTGTGTCTTCGGTGTACTTGGTGATATATATGTAGAAAAAAGTTCTGATTACATCCTTTTCTTTACCTTTTAGTGTGCTGAGCCTGTGGGATTGACCCTTGACCTGGAAGACTATCATCCTTCAGTGCTATTACACTGTTGGTTGGGTCATCTGACTTGTAAAATCATCTCTGAAATGACCTATAATGTGTCTAGTCCGACGTTAAACCCCACAATACCATACCACAAAAAGTTCCTTCGATTTCAATGAAATTTGGTATGTAGGTAGACGTCGATGAGTGATGCATGACGGTGTGCAGTATGACCCGATCCAAGGTCAAGGTCATGAGCCCTTGGATGTCGGAAATTCGGCCATTTTCAAAGGCTATTTCCTCCCCCATTTACAATGGGGGCTGGCAAATGGCCATGCATTCTTAAATTAGGGCACAATACCTGAAGCGTATCGGGGCCAGATTTTTGATATTTGGCCTACTTTTTGTCACGTGACTTTGAAGTTGGCAGAAACGTCACTTGTGAGAAGTCGACCGTCAGTCCCATACGGGGCTAATTTTTATATTTTACAAATCTTCTGCTTTTCTGAATTCACTGACATTGAATGTACGATTTACAGTTGTCTGTTAATGCATACAGTGATAAGTTGGTGATGTATACCGTTGCAGCTGTTTCGCTCAATGGTACTGGTTCAGTCGCTCCACCAGCTGGGCTATCGTTTGGTGTTGCTGATGGGCCCGGAAGCATGCGTGCAAGAAATAAAATCACCGCAATGCAGATAAGGTATGAATGTATGAAATTCCTGCACATGGTTAGGGTCACCAGCGTTTGTCTGTTCATTAGCAGGATAACTCAAGGTTGCAGGTGGATTTTCGTGCATTTTGGCAAATAGATGGATTATGGACCACAGAAAAGTTGATGACATTTTGCAGGTGATCCAGAACATATCCCATATTTCTGTAAAATTTATATGTAGTCCAGAAATTGATGTGAAAAGTGAAAGCAAAGTTTGGAAAGCCAGTTACAGTACAGTGGAGGAAATTTTAGGTCTAAGTACCTACTGTTCGGCAGTAATGATGCGGTGCTAATTTCAGTATGGCACAGCAGAGACATGCTGTTCAGTTGGTAGGTGGCAAAGTGATGTTTTAGGTATAAGCTAATTGTTATTGTACGAATAGCGTTGATTTGATCTTGTCCTTAATTTATCCCACATACAGATGCATTGGCCACATGTTAACATTATCATTGCCTGTTGCTGCCTTGTCTTCCTAGGTTGTTTGTAATAAACTTATGCTTGCTTGGTGGTCCTCTGTGAATTACTTCCACTTGCTGTTTGTAATTTTGCTTAGATATCCTGGTGTTACTCATACCTGTTACATATCCAAACCAATAGTCTGATGTTTCTCTGTATATTGTCTAACTTAAACTGTCCCGATTCTCCTTATGACAGTATCGTTTATTATAGGCTCGAAGAGTTTATATTGTAAATACTCTACCGGGCAAAAACGGCCTTCACGTGTTCAGCAATAACTCCGTCGAAAGTGAACCGATTTGAATGAAATCTGGAACAGTGTGAGCCAAACGTTAGGGCTGGCCCTGGCAGATTTTGGATGCAGTCCGTACAGTAGCGAAAGCTTGAGAGGGATCTTTTTTAAAAAAAATTGAAAAATTGCTCACAAAATTTCTAGGTCTTGCGACTTTAGGCCGTCATAACTCTGCAATGACTACAGATTGCCGGAAATTCACGGTCAAATGGTACCTCTATGGGATGTGTAGTTTCCATTTTTATTGTTAGAATCAATTTAAGTCTTTCCGCGGGGCTGTACGTTCCGTTCAAGAAACGTACGTACACAAATTTTCGGCAATCGTTGACAGTCAGCGTGGGCGTCTTGCTGAGTCATGACGCAAAAGTAAACAAACCGATGCGAGTGTGGCAGCTGTGCGATGTTGTGTCAGTAAATAAGTAAACAGTTGTGTGTAACCTGCCGAGTATGTCAGTGGGAAATGCCCTCTTTGAGTATATATTGCAGTTTGCCTCAAGATACACTGCAGCTATCTTGTTAACTTTTATCTTCAAGATACGCTGCTGCCATTTGTGATGTGATGCTTCTAGTTTCTTCATCTGGGTAGTCTGAGGCCAAAGTCCAGAACTATGTAGTTGCATAGAGAGAGCTGTGGCCTTGTACGGTCTTAGTTGCAGTTGTACAGTTATAGTTTTGACTCTTTGTATCTTTCTAATTTTTCCAAGCACTCCAGAGCCTTTGGTTTGAACTCTAGTATTCTTGTTACAGTTGTTGTCGTTATTTATTTAACTGCCATATTATCAGAACTCGGGGTCTAAATCTCAGTATCACTGCTGCGACTTCTGATATATTACTGCATTCTGTACTAACCATTACTTTTGCATTTTTATGCACTTACCATTTTGCCTGCTTCCATCTCTGCTACCGTTGTAAGATGTCACACCCCGTATGGGCTCCAGGGCAGTAATGCACCGTGATTCATGTGTTGATTTTGGCGGTTTGGAAATTGTTTGTTTGTGTGTTTACTTAACTTCCTTTCTTCCTTCTTTACTTTCTTCTTTCCTTATGCTTTCTTTCTTATTTACTTTCGTACTTGCTACTTCCTGACTTAGCTATCTACTCCTTCCAGAATTGATCGATTCCGTTTCCAGGCCGGAGGTCGTAGGAGGTGACCAAACCTGGCTTTAGTTTTTTGCGTTTATTTTATATTGTAGTATATCTTAGTAGTATATGGATGCATGTTTACTGTTGTTATGTTTCAGTTATTCAGTACTAAGCCAAGAGATTGGCTGGGAAGAATGTCTCTGAAATGACCTGTTTTATGTCAGGTGGGAAGTGAAAGCTTAACTCAATGTAAGATGTCACATTGTGTTCCGTTAGTCATCAGTGAGAACGAGTGATATCGTCAGCAAAATCCAAGTTGCATAGTTTTGCATTTTCCACCCACTTTATTCCTGGTAGCACTGGGTCTCTACATAATGCAGTCCATTACTAGATCAAATAATGACAGTGACATTTGTACAAAGGAGGCATGATTTGTTTTGTGTGTGATTTTTAGAAGCAAGTTTGGCCAGCTGGGTCCTGGGAAAGGGCAGTTTAACTCACCACATGGTTTCTGCCTTGGCGTGGATGAGGACATTGTTGTGGCAGACACCAACAACCATCGCATACAGATATTCGAGAAGACTGGAGACTTCAAGTATCAGTTTGGACAGCCTGGTAATCTTATTACACTCAGTTTGGCTTAGTCATTTGTTATGTCACTGTGTGTGTAATGTTTCCGATTACACTTTCAGAACTAACAGTGTACTTCAACAAAACATTCCCACGTTGTACATATACACTGGTTAATGATCCTTTTTCTATTGAACCTGCATTAGGTTGTTGCTACCTTGATTTTTAGTCCATATCGCCGGCACATGATGTATAGATATGGCCTTTTGCTACAGGTGTCACACGTAGCGTGGTCTGTGTCTGTCTGTGCTGGCATTTGAGTGAGCTGTGCAAAAATGGCTGAACAGATGAAGATACCGTTTGATGGCTGACTCTTGGGTCCAAGGAACCATCTCCAGATCGCCACGGGAACGGGCAGTTTTGTGGAAGACATCTGCTACAGCGAGGGGCAGCAAGATGGTGGTGCAGCCTTTTGCTAGATTACTTTGGACACTTTGTCTTCATTCAGTTGTTCCAAAAGAAAATTTTTAGGGATTAATGGCACAGATCAATGTCATTCCTTACAATGTACCCATGGCACTAGAGCACTGAAGGGAGTCAAAACACTGACCTGGGAATGTCATCTACTGGACACCCTTGTTTCTCCATCAACGGGCTTCGGAGGTCAGGAAAGTCACTCTTTTTACGTCAGCTCTGCGATGCCTAGCCATCATTATTGTATATGTATAATGTTTACAAATGTTATTTGTTAAGCTGCAGAGTTGAGAGGACAAGAGGAGTAACGTTTTTACTTTGTTGTTAGGACGAGAGGAAGGCCAGTTGTGGTATCCACGCAAAGTGGCAGTGATTCGTACATCAGGAAAGTATGTGGTCTGTGACCGTGGCAGCGAACGATCACGTATGCAGCTGTTTACGAAGAATGGTCAGTTCATCAAGAAGATTGCAATCCGATACATTGATATTGTTGCTGGCCTTGCAATCACAGCACAAGGTATTTATTACGTTACATATTGATGCTGTCAGTGGTCACTAATACTAATACTATTGTAGTTCTATTACTCAACTCACTTATTCTCTCTGTAGCAAGTTCACTGCTGTTTACTGCCACATTTTAGGTTGACTCTTCGACAGAGTCCACCTAATAGAACCGGTCTCAAATGTCTGTCTGTACGTATATGTGTACGTGCGTGCGTACGTACGTCTGTTTGTTTGTCCACAAAAAGTTCTTTGATTTCAATGAAATTTGGCATGTAGGTAGAGGTCGACGATTGATGCACGATGGTATGCAGTATGAGCCAATTGCAGGTCAAGGTCACGAGCCCTTCAAAGTTGGAAATTCGGCTGTTTACAAAAGCTATCTCCTCTGCCACTTACAATGGGAGCTGGCAACTGATCGTGGATTCTTAAACTAGGGCACAATATCTCAATTTGTTTGGGCCAGATTTTTGATATTCGGTCTAGTTTTTGTGTCACGTGACTGAAGTTGGCACAAACGTCTGTTGCGAAGAGTCGACCATCAGTCCCTATGCGGGGCTAATTTTGTATACACTAGCCCCATAAGGGCTCCGGGGCTGTAATGTGCCTCGATTCATTTGTTGATTCCGGCGCTATGTAAATTGTTTGTTTGGTTACCAAACCTGGCTTTAGTTCTTTGTGTTACTTTTATGTTGTAGTATATTTTGTTGCAGATGCATGTTTGCTTTTATTTGTTCAATTTAGTTTTTCAGTACTAAGCCAAGCGATTGGCTGGGAAGAACATGTCCGAAATTACCTATTTTGTGTCACGTAGGACGTAAAACCTTAACTCAATCAGTCAATTATTCACCGTTCTCTTCATGGTTGTAACAATTGATTATTGAGAGACTGGAGGCATAATGTTCATACTTATCACCCACATTAGTGGTCCACATAGAGCAGTCTCTCTGCTGTGTGTCTGTACTTTAGAACTAAATGATCTTTGACCTTGTTATGTGCGGAAAAATTTGCTGTCTGAGTAAAATGTGATACAGAGTAGCAGTAATTGTAGTGTTAATCATGGCATGCGAGTCTATTGTCATGATGGAGTTGTGCTTTGCAGTGACTTATTTTGATTTTACATTGTCGATGTCCAGGACACATCGTTGCTGTCGATAGTGTTTCACCCACAGTTTTCTGCATCAGTGAAACTGGAGAGCTGATTCGTTGGTTTGACTGCAGTGACTACATGCGTGAACCTTCAGACATTGCCATCAGTGGCAAAGAGTACTTTGTATGTGACTTCAAGGTATTGTGGCTTCTGTTGCATTTGCGATTTATTATTGTAATCACTAACCACTTGCGTTTTAGTAGCGTTATAGTGTTAAATTTTGCTTCTTCCGGATTGAACTTCACAGAATGGAGATGGTGTAGGTGACATCATTGAGGAGTACTCTTGCATCTTCCTAATCCGAATGCACTAGTTGCAGGGGTAGCTGAACAGCTCTGTGTCTGATGGCCGAGCCATAGGCAGACAGGGGCGTGGCTGATTGACACAGCATGCAGTAATACATGTTGATAATTACGTTCATATTACACAACCAAATGCAGTGTTTCATTCACCAACATGTTTATAAGTCAATGTAACAACGTAAACTGACCAGAATGTGTTGATAAATTAATAAATTATTTTTATAAGTCGACACACTTTTCCATTTAACGTTCCCTCTCTATCTGACAGCCTGAGCCCACTATGCCACGCCCACTGAGATTGTTTGAAAGTGTCAAATGACAGTCCTGGCCGTCGTAGTCTTGGTGGTAGGTCGTTCCACAGGCGGGGACCGGCGACTGAGAAGCTTCTGTCACCCAGTTTGCTGTGTGTGTGCGGTACTAGCAGATTCCACAACTTGAGTTGAGCAGAAAATGGCTGTCAAGAAGGAAGAGGTTATATGTTAAATGTAATGTGAATCAGATAGTCAACCAACTTGTGAAATGTATTAGTAATTGGCAGGTTGCTGTAAGGGTTATTAACAACTTGTTAATGCTGTTGATTATGTAGGGCCACTGTGTCGTCGTATTCAGCGAGGAAGGACAGTTTCTGCGCCGCATTGGCGGCGAGAACCTCACCAACTACCCGAATGGAATCGACATTAGTGATGCAGGAGACATCCTTGTTGGTGACAGTCATGGAAACCGGTTTCACATTGCCGTGTTCCAGCGTGACACAGCACTCATTGGCGAGTTTGAATGTCCATATGTGAAGGTGAGCCGCTGTTGTGGCCTGAAGATTACATCAGAGGGATATGTTGTTACCTTGGCGAAGAACAATCAGCATGTTCTTGTGCTGAATACGCTCTATATTGCTTAACATGTACATCGGGACTGGCCTTTTTTGTGTCTGAAGCCAGTAATCATACTGAAATGGTTGGCTGTTGTTGGGATCCATAATATGAGTATTTTCAGTTTGCATGTGGGTGTCATGTTGTCGTGGTTGGAGTTTCAGCATTTGCTGCTGCTGTATTTTTTCATTAGTTTTTGCAGAAAGAAAATTTTCTGGGGGTACATTATTTCAATTAGAAACATTGCCAGTTATACTTAATTTGGTAGGAAAGTGTTGTGCATTAGCATTTGCACCATACATAATTGGAACAGATTACATTTACAAAAGCAGTAACCTGAACCAAACTTAGCTTTTTAAAAATGTGTTCAGACCAATTTAGTATGTTGTGTTTTCAAATCCAAATTAATATTTAAGTGATAAACAAGAACTTACGTCAGTGGGACTGACGTTTACGTCGGCACATCTGTATGGAATGTTTACATGCGGGTGGGCATGGCCCGCGCGCTTGCCAATTTGTCCAGTTTTGGGTTTCTTGGGGAGCAAAGTTTATAAAAATAGGAGATTCCCTGCCTTGGATGCCGATGAACTGCCATGCAAAATTTGACGCCGCTAGGTTTATTCTTGTCGGAGAAATTTGTAACCGTACAAAGTTACAAAAACACATACAAACGGTAACCGATATATCCACACCTTGCCTGTCGGCATGTGTGGATAAATGAGTGGGATGTACCCTGTTGAGAAATATACCATGTGAAGTGAGCTTCGCAGGCATGTTGCAGCCGTAAAGAAGGGTTCTGCCATTTAAGTTAGTTTCAGTATGGGCTGGACTAACCAGTTATTGGAGTGCTCAGTTTTTAACACATTAACAGCCATTTTTGGCTATGTAACAAGATAACAATGTGAATTTGGCGTTTGGTGTCCAGCATATTTGACTTATGTTAACTAATTGAAGGAAGATATGCAGTAATGAATTTAATGTTGGAAGCAGCATTTCTGAAGAGTTAGACATAATGGAAGAAATCGGGTGCATTTATTTTAATATTTTTTGTTGGTCTGAATGTACATCACAATACAGTTGATAGGGTTCCCACTGACCTGGAAAACCTTAAAAATCTTGGAATTTTGTTAACTTGGAAAACCCGAGAATTTTATGTTTGCCCTGTAATTTTTGGCATAGTAACTCGATTTATGCTGGTTTTAACATTGTAAGGGATGTAATGCATAAAAATTAAACATACTAGAGAGGATGGGTCGATGTAAGGGAGGAAGAGTTGGCTAACAAATGTTACAGGCATGCAGAAAAGCAAAGTGCCATGCATATTTACAACCTATTTTGTGCAGCAAGTACCCTGTAGATTCATCTAGGCCACTGACATTGGTTGCATTTAATTGCTGACCAAATGTATTTGATGTTCTGTTGCAAACTGACCAAAAGTACCTTGAAAATTCTAAAATTGGACTGGAAAACTCTTGAATTTTTTTCATCCTAAAGAGTGGGAACCCTGGTTGTGCATCATTTGTTTCTTGGTCATTGTCAAATGCCACTTGTTTGTTTAGTTGTGCAGTATTTAGCTGATGAATGTAAACTTTTAAGATATATGATACGATACAGTAGGTTAACGTGCACTTAAAAGCTGACGAGATGGGCCAGCTTAGTCTAGCACACGGCCCAGAAACGAAAAAATAAGGGAAATACGAAAAACCCAGTAGCTCAGAAGAAATGGTCCAGGCAATAGCCGTGGAGGCAGTCCGGGAGGAAGAAGTGAATACGGGGTTAGGATTTGTGAAAGAGGTAGGTTTTAAGCCATGAGTGAAAGAGAGATGGAGTTAAAGATGTACAGAGTGGTGAATCAGAAGAGGAAGAAGTAAGATATGGTGTAAGTATGAGCCCACTTACACACTTTCAGTTTTTGCAGTTCATGGGTTTAGCTGATGAAGGTTTACGACTGTTTTTTTGTTTCTTGGGTGTTTTGTTTCGGCATTTTTACCAAGCGACACTATGTTAGCACTCTATATGCCCTGTGTCCATCTGTGTGTCTGTCTGTCAGATATATATCAAAATAGCTAAACATATCACACAAACAGTGCCTAGGGACTCGTTTTCTGATGCCAAAGATTTTTGTAAATTTCCAGTAGGGTTATACCCATTGAGGGTGCCAAATACATGCGAGGTGGGCCAAATTTGTGACTCAATAAATAACTTGCTGTGGTGTATCTGGAAAACACCACAAGATAGGTACATAGTTTCTATGAAAGATGAATAGGAAGTCGTGTGCTGTATTGCATGGTGACATTGCTGATGACTTTTAGTGACCTTTAAGGTTATTCACTGGTTACAAGCCATTTCAGATGCAATTTTCATTATAGTAGTGCAGCAGCTGACATGATTTCACCTGACTTAAGAGTGTCGCAAGGTCCCTGTGTGATAGCTGAGCCTCCTGTTCTGGATATCTGCGTATAATTTGCTTCTGCACATGGTAAACAGATTAGCAACTTTTCAGTACAGATTAGGTTGTGCAGATTTCTGTTGGAAACTATTGCGAAGCTATCAGTTTGTTGAGAACTGAGAAGCTCCTTGTATAGTTGGTTTTCCAGTGTTGTACATACACAGTAATTGAATTTGACCCCTATACAATAGTTTGGTGCTGTTGTTGTAATGTATCATAAGTTTTCTTGATGTAGACAATTTATAATTAGTATGTTAACTTTTTTTTTATAAAATTATAACAGATTTTCATTATATTTTCTCGAATCCTTGCTTTGTGGCATTTTGCCAAAAACCAGGTGTGTGTAGTCGACCGATGGCATTACTGAATTGCAGGAAATTGAGCAATCATCGGTCACGTGTTTGTCCACTTGAAAATGTTTTGTTTTCATTGCTTTTACATGGATGAGGGGTGATTTACTGTTTGTCATTTATTGTATTGAGCGTTTTTTCTTCAGTTTATGTGATTTTTGCTGAATTGTGCTGTTTTTTTGTAGTGGAATATTTTTGTTGTGTGTATGGTACAAGTACAAAAAATTGCTTTGTATTCCACATGCATCTGTTTTCTGTGAACAAAAATTGCTTTCTAACTTGTAATAAGACCTATATATACGGGAAATGCCTTATTTTAATTTTTGCTTCTGTCTAGTCACTAATCACGATGTTTTTGTTAGCTTTGTGTGCCTTACGATCATAAAAGTATGTTTGAGGTGAGCTTGAAGTGAGCATATCTGTAACTAGTTTCGACTGTTTACAAATATTTAGTCTACGTGAACTAATTACAGTTCTATATTTTTAGTTTTTTAAACTAATTTTTCTGTCATTAAATACTACATATAGATTGCAATAGCTAGGCTAATGTGCATGGTAATCAGAGTAGTTGTATTAGTAATGTTTTACTGTAAACAAATGTCAATAAGCGTGCGATTTACACATGTTGTTCTCTACAGCATATCCACATCCTTTACTGAACATGCCATTCTGCTTTAGGCAGAGTGCACATTTCTGATAAATGCTGTTAACTGCTCTACAGGCTAGATTATACTGCTTCAACATACATTGTTGCTCTGCACATTTCCTTGCGGTGGTTACAGCTATTGCAGTTTTGCTGGTTGTCAAGTTTGTGAAATTCATTGATTTGCATTTGGCTGAATCGGTGCTTTGTGTGTATATAATGCACATCTCTCGTTTTTGTTTGTTTAACTTCAATTTTACAGTAATGACTAGTTATATTCATACATCAGGCTGTCACCAGTTACGTTTATTGTCGGTTTATTATTTATAATTATACACTTGTATTTGCAGTATTTCGACTAATAATTTACGTCTATGCTTAAGGACCGCTGGCGTGTGGCATTTAATAGCGGCTAATTGTTATTTAGGCTTGTTGTTTTTCTTATGTGGATATATTTCCATACTGTACGGCGTATATATTTTAATGCAGCAATATTGTCGATACATGTGGTATCAGTTTGCTGTAGTTGCAAAGCTGTTGGCTGGTGGTTTCTTGACTCATTTTTGAGCAGTTGCGCTTGTCACAGTGCTGCATCTGGTTTATGGCGCCATTGTCTACATAATGATAACACTTCTTGCTGTATTCCATGTTTATTTGCACATTATTTGTTCAAGTTCAACTCTCATTATTCAGTTTCTTTTTTTCATTTGTTTCATCGAGGCCACTAAGAGATACGTTATAGAAACAGATGTGGACTTAAACTTGTTTCGTTGTTGGAACTCTTCTCTTCAGCATTGTTAAGTTTCACTGACATGAGACAAGCTGCCTATGCAATATCTCCCTGCTTTTTGGTCCTTGTGTGTACTTCATATGTATTCACATATATGGTAGCCATGTGTGAATGTGTGAGTAACCTCTGCATCAAGACTGTTTCAGCATAATGCAGTAGATTAGTAACCATCAGGTCACTTACACTGATTGGTGAATTTACAGCTATTATGTTGAATTATGTGAAAATATGATTGCCGGATAGCAGTATAGGGCTGTTCACCGGTACTTATTATAAAACTGACCTCTCCCCTATCCTTTCCCATTTTGGGTCTTCGCTAAAGAAAAAGGCAACAAGGTCTGGAGTTTACTGTATCATTAGCCATCTTCAACCTGGTGGAACTAAATCTCCACCCAAGACCTTGTCCCTGATGTAGCCTATTTTTGTGCTGAAAGGGGACGTTAATCTCTCAACCAACCATGAAACTGACCAGTGGTACATAGCTGCGCCGCAAATTTTGTGGTTGGCTGCCATTCATCTACCCATGATGCAACGTAGATGCAAGGCATGATGCAGCTTAGGGGCAAAACATTAGAAATACTCGTCTTTACGAAACATGGTGCCATAGAACAGCCCTATAAATGTCAGTTTTTTGGTTAAAAAGTGCACATTCGGCTGTTAAGTACAACCAGTTTTTGCTCACTAAAGTTTGTGTCAAGTTTAGCTGGAATTTTTCTGATATTACAGTAAACTATACATACATGTATATTAACTGTAGCTTTTATGTTTGGCATATAAAATGGACATGCAACTACTTTTTATATTATACAACTTTCTTTATTTTGTAGCAGATTGACTACACGTTAATTTGTCGCCTATATATATATTATATATACACCACTACACTGTATACTGTACTAATATTTTGTTTATTTTTGCTTTGAATATATTGTGATCGTTATCGTTGATGTTTGAGTAGCCATGTAAGGTTTTGGATAACGCTTTGTCGATATTGCCGAGTTATTGTGCGATTTTACATGTTAATTCAGATTAGCATTTGAAAGTGATAACACTTTACATGTGTGTGCATTGTTGCAGTTTTCAAAGGGTGATTTTGCGAATTTTCAACTTAATTGATTTTCAAGCTCGTATGGTTACATAACAGAATACATTATAGTTACTACTCTACTCGCAAGTGCTTCTACCATGTTATTTACTGTATTTGATTTTGATTTTGCATATTAATTGTTTTACAATTAATATGAAACTGCAAGTAGTAGTCTTGCAATAAACAGCAAAACAGCAGCGTCTGTTGGCATGGTACCATTGCTTACATGCAGTGTCTTATCCTGCTTCTAGACATTATACTGTATGCAGTACCGGTATATATTGTAACGAAAACAATTAACTGGTTGGGTATATTCTGCTGGATTTTGTTCGCGCGATGCTACACTAGCATGGTATATGCTATGGTACTGTGTCTGTCTGTCGGTATTCTGTCTAAACGGCTAAACAATGCCAATGGGCTCTAGTTTTCTGTTGCCAAAGTTCATGGTGGAATTCTAATGGGGTAATCTGAATGGTGGTTCCAAGTACAGGTGGGGTAGGTTAAAATTGGCGTTTTTTGGCCAATAGCTTGCTATATCTCTGAAACAGTACAATGTGTGGACGGCTAATAGGAACTCATATGCGCTGTATTTGAATGGTGTTATTTCCAGTGACTTTTTTCCATCAAGAACTATATGAACGCACCCCAATTTGTAAATTTTGCATCACCTTTCATATCTTCGTAACTGGTGGAGATAGTGATTTCAAATTTGGTACGCAAGTTGAGCATCTCAGTCCCTAGCCTGTGGATGACAAACCACCCATGGAAGGGATGGGTTCACTGCAGGGTCACATGATCCATTTTACAATTTTGGAATGGGTGAAACTGGGCACTTCAAATGTTGTGTGCGATTGATACAAGTACTAGTGCATACTGATAGATTATACCTGAATGGGTTGGGCCCAGGGTCATGAGACGTCTTTAAATTTTGAGAAAACAATAACTAATAATATCTAACATATTGTGCAAAATGGGGACATAGTTGCAATGGAAGAATTTTACTCCAAATCAATCCTTATTAAATTGTAATATTATACGATACATTACTATCTTAAAGGTTTAAGCATGATATGACCTGAATAATGTTTAGAGCACCGTAAAACCCCAGCCAACAAAGTCATATAGGCATTACATGCAACTAAAAAGCAGACGGCATCAATACTATTCCTTTAGTTGACATTAAAAATCTTCAGTCATACACCCCAGCCAAAATGTACAGAATTTTATTTAAAAAGTCAACTTACATGATCACCTGTAATTTGTATAAAAAAATCTCGCACAAATTATACCTTTTCAGTGAAATAATTTACCTAATTACAACATATTCAATCTAAGTCTACTGTTATTGTTATATTTTTAGGTCGACTCCTCCGAGTCGACCTAATACAGTCGGTCTCAAATGTCCGTCCGTACGTCCGTCCACAAAAAGTTTCTCCGATTGCAATTAAATTTGGTATGTAGATAGAGATCGATGACTGATGCATGATGCATGCTATGC
>Ga0209363_1000852_pt1 | contig 13301 bp, 9 predicted proteins | sample WorMetexBAHAMAS3_FD_187385 | JGI IMG/M metagenome (GOLD analysis project Ga0209363, IMG submission 187385) | Marine gutless worms symbiont microbial communities from Max Planck institute for Marine Microbiology, Germany - Inanidrilus exumae... | ecosystem: Host-associated > Annelida > Digestive... | reverse complement strand
AGTCTATTTAGACGTGCAAGTACATCTTCTTCCGTTACAATTACTGGAGTGCATTCCTGAAAACATGTTCTATCTCGAATTGGTTCAAAGTTATCATCTGTTTCATTACAGAAAACACTACTAAAAAGCTACACAAAGAGTCTGCTTTGGATTTAGCTGAAGTACAGATTACTGTTTCATCTTGCTCATTTTTCACCTTCAAATCACCTATTCTTTCAGTTCGTTTAGTTTTTGAATTAACATACTTCCAGAATTTTTTAGGGTTGGATTTGTATTGTTGAGCAATTATATTCTGTTCTTCTTTAAGATCATTTCTAACAATTTGTTTAACTTTATTTCTCTGTTTTGTGTATTGCAACCAGCTAGTAGTATTTTTATCTCTGATATAATTCCTCCAGAGACTTTTTTGCGTCTGATTTGATTACGAATTTCACCACTTAATGGTCTTTTCCATTTTGTGTTATTAAATCTAGAGGTTAATGGAACAAAACGTTAATTAGGCTAGCAGCGCTATGAAACTCAAAGAAGGCACGATGGCATGCATCGAGTAGAAGTTGTTCTACATTTTGCGTTGCCTTATGCATCTTCGTAATTGCAATCGCAAATTCTTCAAATATGATGTACATTTTGAATGTGCAAGTCACAGCCTACGGACGACATAATCAGTCCCTGACACGTGCGTGGTCAGGTCATGTGACCCATTAAAATTTTTGGGGGGCTCCGATCATATCACTGGAACGGCTTAACCTAGTCATCGAATTTTGTACACAGGTAGGCTATATCGAATCGATTTCCCCATCACTAATTTACAGCTTGGAAGTCACCACTCCGCCGTGTGCGGCGTGTGGGCCGTGTCGCTGTGGGCGTGGTCGTGTCATTGCGATTGTTGATAGATGTAAAACTGTAATACGCCGTCTTTAAATCGATTTACCGGCTAGGACGAAGACGAAGTGTTGTTAATCAACATTTTATAACAGCGGAATTGACAGACATTTGTGATAATGGCATATCCGGCGCAGGTCAGACTAGTTTAGCAGAGGCTATAAATTTCATCCTAAATCCAATCCAATGTGATTCGACGGGCGCAGGAAATGCTCTGTGTTCGCATCTCAAATAACACTAACTACATACGAACTAAAATGGCAAGCATTTGATGACCACCCCGTCCTTTTAATAGCTATTCGCACGTGAACCTTGGTCTTATACATGCCTCATTTGCCTAGTTGAAGTGTTCAACTGTAACTGATACACAGATTACGAGTTCTGCGGTTAAGCAGATGACAAGGTTTACTGTCTGACATTGGTACAGAAACTAAGTACGCTAATAGCAGTGTTACAAGAATTGTACAGTTTGTCAGCTCAGTCATAAAGCAGTCACCTTCTTCTAGTGCCAGTTAGGAAGATGAAGTGTCGTGTAATAATTTTTGAGCATAATTGAATAATTTCATAAATGCATAGTAGCACATTACAGATAATTATATCATGTTCTTAAAAATGCAGAAGAACAGTTTAGATTTAATCAGTAGCCACTTCAAGCATATGGTCATTTGCAAACTTTATAGGTGTGTGAATGTGCATTCCTGCTATTTTAGTCAGTCGTTGAAATCACAGCTTCACTGCATGGTAGGTTATGGTTGCAGCTACTTTAATGGCTATGTTTGTGTGTTTTGCAGGGTGCTTATGGCCAACCAGCATATGGACAACAGCCATATGGTCATCCAGGTTGTAGATAAATTGCCACTGTTTTACTCTACCTGTTGTATTTAACTCTGTTTTAGATGTTATGGCAGTATGTATGATACAATACAATACAATATCTTTTACTAAAACCAAAGTCTAAAACTTTAGTCTTAACCAAAGCTTAATCTGAATGGCTAAAACCAGGTTTTAGACCGAGTTCAGATTAAGCAAAAGTTAAAGTGATTTGGTTTTAGACCAAAGTCTTAACTCTACGAGATTAGTGATAACTGCCTATCTAAATGCATTAGGACGGTTTGGTTTGAGACTGGATTGCTCAGATTAAGTTCGGTTTTAGACCAAACTTTGGTCTTAAACATTGGTTTAAGCGGTAAGTTTGGTTTTAGACTTTGGCCTCAGACCAAAGTTTAGCGTCACTTCACGTTTTGCATTAATTAGGTCTTAAACCGGACTTTTGGTCTTAGACTAAGGTTTTAGACTTTGGTTTTAGCAAAAGATAAACTGATCCAACGAAGACTGACACAAAGGCTCTTCAAGACGACCGTGACAGCCTACAGGCCTGGGAACGTGACTGGTTGATGGTTGATGGAGTTCAACCCATCTACAGTAAGTGTGAATCCATCACTTTCACGAAGAAAACAAAGCCTGTAGAAATGAAGTACAAACTTCACGACATGACCTTGGCTGCTGTCTCATCAGCTAAGTACCTCGGGGTCTACATTAACAACAAACTTTCCTGGAACACCCACGTTGACGTCACAGCAAAGAAAGCCACTCAGTAACTCAACTTCATCCGGAGAAATTTTTCCTGCAGCCCAGCACCTATCTGTGAACAGAGTTACAAAACTTTAGTGAGACCTCAACTTGAATATGCTTCATCAGTGTGGGACAATCCGGTCAAGCTGAACGTTACCAAAATTGAAGCAGTACAGAGAAGTGCAGCACGTACGGTTCACCTGTCGAGACTTCAAACGTACATCGAGCGTCACAGCCATGCTGCAGAAACTTCAGTGGGATTCTCTCCAACAATGCCGCACTCGAAGCAGAGTCCAAATGCTATATCACATCCGGAATGACCTGGTTGCCTTTCCCGCCTTAACTCACTTTCAACCAGCTGCCGTTCTCACCAGAGGATTCGAAACCAGATATAGGTAGATCCAGTGCAGAACCAACACATACAGTCATACCGTCTTTCCAAGTGCAGTCTGCCTGTGGAATGCACTTCCTGTTGATGTCTGCCAGCTGCCGCCAGACAGCTCAAGGCTCATCTGTACACCATCGCACTGATGATGTCTGCCTGCCGGCCTTGTTTTCATCCACTGCACCACACTGTTTTTATCCGCTTTGTAGCCTTTGTTTGTTTTGCTGTTTGGCATCACTGCTTCCGCATCGTGCACCTGGACCCATCACCATGGTGCAATATCGTTCGATCTCCGAGTTGGCACCTTCCTGGAAGAAGAAGAAGATGATAGTCTCAGCAAATGACAGCAGCTGAGCTAAAAAGATCGTGGTCACAGTTGCAGCTAAAAATGTCAGATGGCCGCACTGAAGGCTGATAGTGTCACAGAGCACGAGTTGATTTGATGCTCTGGGCTGCAGACAGACTATTAACTGAGACTGTGCACAGGTAGGCTATATCAAGTGACCAATCTTAGATAAACTACTCCTGTAGTGACCCATTTGTAATTTTGGGGTCCTAGTCATATCTTTAGAATGTGTGAAGCAAGGCAGTGCAAATAATTTGGAATGCCAATTGACACTTGCAAATACTGATGCATGTGTGATAGATCATCATCGAACGACGCGTATCTCTGAACATAGGGTCGCGTGACCTCTGTAATTTCTTACTGCAAACTGCTGACAGAAATGATTTGATTGACATTCAGTATCACTCGCCTATATCAAATGTTTTCATACAGAATTTTTCTTACGGTTGTGCAGCAATTGACAAGGTTTCAACTGACATAGCATGTCGCATGGTCCTTATATGATAGCTGAGCTTCTACTTCAGAATAAGTAGGACACTGTCAATGTCTGGCTGTGCAGGTTGATTGGAGTATGTATGTATGGGAATTACCATGTGTCCTAGGATTTTGTACATCGTCATGTTTTTCAACCATATCGTGTGTTGTCATTTTTGTTGTTTGTTTTTTTGTTATTGTTAGGTCGACTCCAAAGCCAGTCTCAAATGCCCTTTCGTTAGTCCATGCATACGTATGTACGTACGTACGTATGTCCGTCCGTCCACAAAAACTTTCTTCGATTTCAATGAAATTTGGCGTGTAGGTAGAGGGCGATGAGTGATGCACGACGGCATGCAGTATAACCCGATCCAAGGTCGAAGTTACGAGCTCTTCAGAGTTGGAAATCCGGCCATTTTCAACAGCTATCTCCTCCGCCATTTACAATGGGAGCTGGCAACTGACCACTGATTCTTAAACTCGGGCACAACATCTAAATTTTTGATCTGGCCAGATTTTTTATATTTGGCCTAGTTTTTGTGTCACGTGACTTTGAAGTTGGCCCAAATGTCGGCTGCAAAGACTCGACCGTCAGTCCCCGTATGGGGCTAATTTTATTATTACTGGCTTGCCTGCATATGGTGTAGGAGGGCCAGACTAGTAATGGTCGCTGGCATCTGGCGTCGTCTGTCGTCGTCGTCTGTAACACTCGCATATGCAAAGTAACTCATCCGGGGGCAGCACGCGGTGGGCCAGTAGTGTTACGTCCCTTTATGGCGACACCTTCTTATGGTTATTATTATAAATGTACTGCTTACAGTGACTGTATGCGGTTAAGTTGTAGTTAGTGAGTATGTTTGTGGTGTTACTGTCGATGAGGTATGGCTGGAGCAGTGCCAGGAATTGATCCGGCTGTTCAGCAGTGGTTTGTGGCTGTGGACACTGATCGCTCCGGCCGCATCAACATGTTTGAGTTGCAGCAGGCACTGGGACATCAGCCGTGGGCTCGGTTTGGTCCAGAGACTTGTCGACTGATGATCAGTCAGTATCACACTAGCTGCTACTGATGAATGACACTGTGAATTTGAACCACTGACACCCGCATTTGTCAGAAGGTTTTATCCATGTGATGCTGTACTAGCGCAGTATATGCTATGGCCCAGTGCCTCTCTGCCTGTCACAAGCCAGTGGTCTGTCGAAATTGCTGAATGAGCGTCCACGTTTGTTTATAACTTATGGACATAACGTAGAGTGTCAGTGACTGACAGCTGAGACTTGCACTAATGAAGCTGTCATATTAACCTGCCAGACGTTGCCTGGAGTGTATTTTGACTGAGAATGTGGCATGTCGGTGGCAAATCACAACAAACTTCTATCATCAATAGAAGATAAACAATGTCATCTCGACATATGATTATGATGAGGTGCATTGTGGTACAAACTGTGAAGCCATTGCAGTGAATGATTATTTAAATTGTTGAATAATAAAACTGTGAATTTACTAGATTAATTTCTCAGTTACATGTCGAAAATTGTAACGTATTTAAAGTTTTTGATCAAGGCTAACAGACAAAAAGTATTTCTGTTTCAACTCATGCTTCGCTGCACTTAGACATATCCACAGCATTCGACGCTTTCTGCCAAGATCCACTCTGTCAACTCTTGCCACATCATTCATTATGACAAGGTTTGACTACTGTAACGTCGTCTTGGCAGGTCTGCCCCAGTGTGATCTTCAACAATTGCAGACCGTCGTCAATGCTGCAGCACGTCTGACTGCCGGCGCACAGAAGTATGACCATGTCACCCCGCTGGTAAAAGATTTGCACTGGCTGCGGGTGCTAGAACGTATCACATACAAGCTGTGTGTTCTGACGTTCAGATGTCTTAACGGCTTAGCACCGCAGTATCTGTCTGAACTACTCCAGCCAGTCGCTGACCTTGAGTCAAGGCAGAGGCTGCGATCGTCATCAACTTCTCAACTGGTCGTGCCATGCATGCGAAAATCCACGATTGGCGACCGCGCCTTTACTGTCGGCGCGCGGCGCGCATGGAACAGTCTGCCTGACTCACTGCACCGACTGTCATCATTGGAACAATTCAAGAAACTTCTGAAAACTCATTTATTTAAAATCTCATTTGCGCCACAGGACAGTTTGTGATTGTAAAGCGCTCTTGAAGCGGCTTGTGTTGCCTGTATAGCGCAATATAAGTTGTCTACATTACATAACATTACATGTTGCTGGAATGTCAAAGGTAAAAACATGTGGTAGTGTTTTTCAGTCTTTGGCTGTAAACTGTTTTGTCATTATAGCTGTGTTAAAGTTGTATCCGTTCTATGAGTCCTTTAAATATTTACAGTTGATTAAGAACTGAATTATCGGTGTATGCAAAATGTAACAAAACCAGGAATACATTTTGGTTAAATGCATAATGACATATGGCTGAGTTTTTGCATGAGCTTGCTTAAGATTGAGAAATGCCCTAAAAGATAAAAATTTTATCCCATAAAGTGTCTGTGTCTACTTTACCTAAGACAGCCTCGGATCATTTGGTGACTTTGGCTATGAAAACTCAGTAAAATAAATGGTGTAATTTGCAATATAATGTGCCTTTTAAAACTGGGAAACTCACTTTATTTGGAAACCTAATGAACAGGTATGTTGTTAGAACGAAAATCTTGTGGCCAAAAGATCGTCACACAGGAATATCATATTGTAGAATTTTGCTTAATGATACGATGTTGAATAAATACAGCTATAGAACTGGAACCTGTGAATCTCCTGTATGTGAATGTGGACTGGAGGAAGAAACTGTTATACATTTGTTTCTCAACTGTGATAAATACAGTCATATCAGAAGTGATCTGTTTAATACTGTTGAAGATGTATGCTCTAAACTGAAGTTCAACTTTTTCTGTTATCAGATGGCTTGTGTCTGTGTAGCTATGTTTGACCGAGACAGGTCCGGCAGTATTGAGCTGCACGAGTTCCAGGCATTATGGACATACATTGGTCAGTGGCGGCAAGTGTTTGACCAGTATGACCGTGACAGATCGGGTGCCATCGATGGCAGTGAACTCCACAACAGTAAGCCAAGCATCTTGTGTGTATTGTAGTTTCATTTAATATCTTCCTTGTTTGGGGTTGGAGAACCGTTGGAAAATCTGTGTGATATGCTGAGGCAAAACCCTCAGTATGAGAGGTAATAGGTGTCACAGCGGGATACTGGATTCTTTTTGAGGGAAATAATTGCAACACAGTGTACATTTGGTAGTAGCAACAACATCCAGAAATGGTGCAGTGTTAAACATTATTACCTGTATAAGGTTTAACAGGTGTTTTCCAGGTGAGCGTAGGTGTTGCACCTTGATCGTCTCTGGTGATTGGTGCAAAACGTGTGTGACTAGATGCTAATGATGGAATCACTGATGGACTTTATCCAGTGATTGAGTTCAGAGGCAGCAGATGTCGTTACACTTCAGTTACATCAATGAGTACTGATGTGATGTTGCTGTAGAAAGCTGCTGTGAACTTGTGTTTGAGTTGATGATGGTGAATTGGGCTGTGACTGATGAAGATGTTTCTGTGTGTTGTAGTGTTGTCACAGATGGGTTACCGTTTATCACCGCACTTCATCCAGTGTCTGCTGTACCGCTATGACCCGCAGAGGAAGCAGAGTCTGTCGTTTGATTCGTTTGTCCAGGCGTGTGTTTTGCTCAAGAGTCTGACTGACATCTTCCGCCAAAAGGACACACAGATGCGTGGATCGATTCAGATCAGCTACGAGGAATTCATGTGTGCAGTTTTCGCCAGCACGTTCTAGTTTCCGTCCATAATTCCAGTAACAGACACATACCCTTAATAAATCTCGTTTTTTTGCAGCCTCTTGTTTCTTAATAGATGGCGTTTTGCACATTAGCATTCTGTAGCTGGCATAGTTTGCTGTAAACCTTTCTGGACCTGTTTTGCTGCTTTTGTAATTTTTTTGCCATACCTAAATGCTTCTTAATGAGCCATTGTAGCTTGGTGTGATGCCTTCACAAATACAAACTAGCAACCGGCCAAGTCAGAGGCATGAACGCAGTAGCTAATGCTATGTAGTAGTTGTTTGTAGTTTTGTCAGTTATATTTCTCTTTCATTAGTAAATACAGGGTGAGGCAGAAAAGACATGTCAACATAAAGTAGAGTTTCACTGGGTCTAACTACACAACGTTTTTATAAAATATGTTTACAACAATAACTGTCAGTATATTTTAGTATTTGCCACTGTTTGATTACATGTTCTTAAATTCAAACAAGATACGGCTTGATGCCACTGAAATTAGTCAGTCTACTCAGTGATGTATTGTATCAATGTACATTACAGAAATGATGACAAAACTGGAGTACTAACAACATTGTTTGCTGTCTGTCATTTATCAAAATATTTTCTATTTGCCTTCTACTTAAACCTGAAGCTAGTTTTAAAAGCTGAGAAGCGACTGGCAGATTGGCTGATTTGGTGATTCATCCTGGATAATGTTTTATCCATTGTCAGTGTTTACAGATTTTTTCTTGATTTCAAACTTCACAACAGGTGTCTTAAGCCAGTTGTTCCACCGCAAATTAATCTCTCATTAATGTTAATGGGAGATTAACTCCAACCGATTAATGGGAGTCGATCTCCCATTAACGTTAAAGGAAGATTAATTTGCGGTGGAAAAACTGGCCCTTAATAATGCTATTAATATGGTGGTAATTGCTTACTTTAACACTGCTTGGTTAAGAACGGTTTTTTTCTGTTAGAAATATAGTGCATCAGAACCAAATCCAGTAACTTCCTATTCACATGTGAAACCAATAACATATGATGAGCACATTTTGTGAATACGTAGTTGCATACACATCCTTAACAAATGCGGATAATATCGCCCTGAAATTTATGTTTTTGTTTATGGAGAAATTGAATCTGTCATTATACTTTATTGAACTATCGTAATGAGTGGTACACAACACTTAGATTAAACTGTGAAGAAAGTTTATTACATTAGCTACGCATTTGCTCACTCCATCTCATAGCACCGGCGCTATAGGACATCTGTAAAGACATTATTTTGTTGTTTTCAGACTACTGGTGTACGCACTGCATTAGAGGTTTCGGCAGTGATTTGCTATATAAGTTGTCGATGTACATTACGTTATACAGTGTTAGGAGCCATGCTGTGCTGGTGAAACATGATTGTGATGAGTTTTCTTGACTGGTTATGTTGTCATTGTGTAATAAATCAGGCCCTAGCCAAGGACAGTTGTAAACTATATGCATTAGATCATAGTAAGGTCCAGGCTCAGAAAAACCGCCTCCTGTTTCCCATTGTGAGAATGCTGGCTGTGGTCAGGCGTGGGCAGTGGGGGTCAAGGTGGTGTGGTCATTTAGCAAGGGTGGTGGTCCGTCTGTCAGTGCTGGAATATTTTCTGTGTGTGAATGATGTACTGGTGGGGCATATCACTTGTCATTGCTGGCTGCACATTTAACAGTCTATATTCAGTGCATGAACGTCTGGGGCAGGTCCAGTGTGAGAGAAAAAGTGTGCAGCAACTCAAAAAACGTAAAGTGATACTTTTGAAACCTGAAAAATACGTACTCTCAAAAACTGTTTGATACACCATTTCACAAAAACGTAAAATATCTTTTTTTAAATCTGGAAATATGTAAAATACGTACTCTGGGACACTGGGCAGGTCTGGTACCGTGAAAGGTACCCGGAGGCTTCTCTTGTGTTTTACCTAAGAGAAACATTCCAAAGCCTGACCAACACAGCTAAACAACAAGAGTCGTTAGGCAACTGAAGAACTGAGGAACTGAAGAACAGCAGTTACATAAGATATCACATTGAACTGATAAATAGGTCTTGTGGTGGTTGGTTAGTTTCCAGCCTGTTGTATGCTAATGTAAATGATCATCCGCTACCCTTTCCCATTTTGGGTCGTCGCTGAACAGAAAGGCAACGAGGTTGGGAGATTACCGTTACTATATCATTGGCCATCCTTAACCTGGCGGAACTAAATCTCCACCCAAGACCTTGTCCCTGATATAGCCTATTTTTGTGCTGATGGGGAACGTTAATCTCCCAACTGACCAACCAACCGTGACTTCCTGGTTTATTGTCCCAGAGTTAAATGTCAACATGATGGTTAAGGCCGAGTGTTAACATTTAAACTTTGGGAAATTAAATTAAAATGTCACACATCATTGTGTTTCATATGACCAAAAATTTTAACATTTCATTTTTGCTTGCTATAATTTTATACCAGGCGAGTCTGGCTGCATAGTGACCTTGTTAGCATATGTCAATGAAATGAATATCACGTGACTGTATTTGGAACAATCAGTGGAGCACGTCATGATTGGGTATGATTCACTGAGGTTCTTGGATATGAACCACCGTGGATCTTTGAGATGGGCAGGGTCTCTGATTGATATTTGTTTATAGTGAATGTCAAATGGACAAATCACTAACGTGTTGGTCATACAGTAATACTGTATGACACTTCATTCCGAACTTAAGACTTGGCTTTTTGGCAAATCCTTTCCACCATAGGCCTTTTCCTTACCTATCGGACTGACTCCACGGACTACCTGACCATTTGCAGGTTTACTTCGCTCAACGGCTTGATTTGTTTACATAGTGTGTTAGACAAAGCCTGGCTCTCAGTCGGTTTTCGAACGCACTTAAAATCCTCGCATTTTCATTCATTTCATTCACTGGTATGTCGAGAATTAAGAAGTCGTTATTGTTACCTGTATAATACTATTCAGATGGTTTTTTTCGTAAATTGTACGCTGTTGTAGGTGTTACAGATGACAGTTGATAAAATGATTGCCTTGCATTTACATTACTTAAGAATTTTAAGATGATTTGTTGTTTTTTTATCTTGGCATACTGAACATGAATGTTAATATACAACATCACGACAAGACTTACTTTGTGGCAGTTAAAAAGTGAAAAAACTAAACAATGAAATGTCATGAGCATTGAATACTACTCAACACACTGTGAACCACCGTACGTTTTTATCTCTGTGCACTTAACAAGTGGAAATTTGACTGCTGACTTAACATAATTTTATGAAGTCGATGCAATTCAAAATTTGTTAGGATTAAAAGAACGTGATGGAATCAATTTAATTTAAATGTAATCAGATGCTTAAAGTTGAATAAAGAGATTGGTTTACTTTGGAAAGTGTTAGTGAAATACTAAGTTAGCTTAATTAGAACTGGCGTAAATATTTTCACATTTAGGCCTACATTAAGCAAACTGTTGAGTTAGATCTTTCTATAATAATCAGTTTGATGTTTAGTTATTACTGACCCGCCGACTGGGCCAGTATTGTTTTGCTCGCTGGTGTCTGTCGTCTACTGTTCTGTCGTAGTAGTCTGTAACGTGGCGCATATCGACCATGGTTATAAGATAACCACGATATTGACTGTGCTGTGCTAAAAGGTCTTAAGCGACATTTTACTTTAACAATTTCACAGGAGAAGAAAAAATATATTTACAACGCTCTTTTTCGTCCGTCGAGCTCAAAAATAGCCACCAAAATCCCCTTATAGTGATCAGTTCGCCGAGATAATTTAAATTTTAAAAATCCTGCCGCAAACACGCTAAAAATTAGAAAAATACATTTATTTTGTCGCTTATGACCTTTCACAAACAGCAAAGCGACCAATTGTAGACTCGATAAACGCTGCTGTGGGCTTAATTACGACCTTTTAGCTCTTGGCTGTTATTACAATTTACCACAACGACTTGACAACACTGGACACGGGGACTTAGGCTAATACCTTCATTGCGTTTGTTATTGCTTTCGAGGCGAAAGAATAATGTTAACTAGGCCTAATAGGCTATTGCTATTCTATTGATTTTTATGGTACCTCGTTTAAGTTATTTCACTTAAGCCCTTTCAGAACTGTCGCTTATGTTCTTTTAGAATGCCGTGGCGCTCAGGTTGTTGTCGTCTTAAAAGCAATGTCAGTATGAGACCTTTATGAACAGCGCTTCAGTCACTGAGATTTTTTTAGTACTGTCGCTTACATCCTTATGGAAACAAGGTGTCGCCCTAACCGGACGTAAGACGACTGGACCGCCGCCGCGTGCTGCCCCGGGTGAGTTACGTTGCATATGCGAGCGTTACAGACGACGGCGTCAGACGCCAATTATCGGGTTTTCAGGGACTTTTTTTACCAGAATAATTTTGGGTTTAGAGAAGTTGCCATATTGCAACAGACTGAACGAGTTGAAACTATGGTCGGTGGAAGACAGGAGTAAGTGAGCAGACAAAATAAGATGACTCGGAGCCTATCATCAGTCAACTTACTTCAGAATGACCTTAGGCAACATTTTTCAGTGAAAGAATTATTTCGCATTCGTCAGCTTCGCGGTACCCGGCCTTAACTCGATTCGTCAACTGCCTGTACCATTGCTACCTCTATCGCCCACTCCAAACTTTATTACGGTACTGTAATTCTCTGTACTATAAAATCCCCAAGTTTCGCCACCAAACCGCTCCGCAGTACCTCCAGGAGCTGTGCCTACCAGTTACAGTTAGTATATAGGCCTACAACTGTACGTAGAAGTAGCCGCCACTTACGATCTGCCGATCGTGGCGATCAGCATGTGCTAGCCCCATGCCGCACTTCCAGTTTTGACCACGCAACGTTGCTGTTTGTGCTCCAAAACTGTGGAACTGCACCGACACTTCGTGATCCAACACTGACACTGACATTATTCTGTTGCAGGCTATAAAGTGGAGTTGCCTAAGGTCATTCTGAAGTAAGTTGATACATGTGGAATGTATTTGCTCAGACTGTTGATATCTGTACTGTCTTGCTGTTTTATGTTTTATTTTGTATGTTTGTATTGCTATATGTGGCTGCCTCTGTGGCGTAATAAACAATAATAATAAAGACATATTTTCGGTAGGGCCTACGGGAGCGCACTCATGAGTCATGACTGCTTAGGCTGTAAGAGCGGCGCGTTATAAAACGTCACTACTTCCAAGAATAGTAAATAACATGATATTTACTATTCTTGGTTACTTCCTGTATGTTTACTACCGCGAAGTTTGATTATAAACTAAATTTATTTAGCAGTTAGTTTGCAATACAATATGCCTTTTGAAACTGGGAAACTCACTTTATTTGAAAACCTAATGAACAGGTATGTAATATTAGCCTTACCAAAAGTCTGTCCGGTTTTCAAGCGATCTTACCGTACCATAAACTATGACCACATGAAGACACTGGTGGCAAACATCTCACTTGACCACACAAACCCTGACAACCCAGACATCATGCTAACGAAATGGCATAATTCCATGTTAGCCATACTGGATCAAGTTGCTCCACTTAAGCCTTTTCCACGTAAGAGAAAAAAGCCGAAGACTATTAACTCCGATATCAGATTCCTTCTAGATCAGAGAAAATGGCTGGCTAAAGAAGTCCAAAAGGATCCGAATAATAGCAGATTGAAAGAAGAGCTGCGTATCGCACAACGTAAAGTAAAGAGTAATATCCGCAGATTGCAGAAAGTACGAGGAGAAAACATGTTGAATGAATAGGACACAAAAGGAGCCTGGAAGTTTATACGAGAAGTCACCTTC